>Ga0081539_10001182_pt1 | contig 47183 bp, 48 predicted proteins | sample TabmetS4T2R2_FD_71023 | JGI IMG/M metagenome (GOLD analysis project Ga0081539, IMG submission 71023) | Tabebuia heterophylla rhizosphere microbial communities from the University of Puerto Rico - S4T2R2 | ecosystem: Host-associated > Plants > Roots > Rhizosphere ... | reverse complement strand
GCTGCGCCACGAGTTCTGGCTGAACAAGAGCCCGATCCAGCTGACGGTGGTGCATCCCGGCGGCATCAAGACCAACATCGTGCGCAACATGCGCATGGGCGTCACCATCACCGACAATGCCCGTCGCGTGGAATCGATCGAGCGTTTTGACAATGATTTCGCGAAAACCACGGCGCAGGCGGCGGCGGCCACCATCATCAAGGGCATTGAGAAGAACGCGCCGCGGGTGCTGATCGGGGGCGATGCGAAGTTCATGGACCTGTTGCAGCGGTTCCGGCCGGGCCGATATTTCTCGGTGCTGCAACGGCGGATCACCGCGCCGCAGGGGGCGCAGGCGGAGAAGTGATCACCGGCCGCGCGTCATCCACGCTGTCGTCCCGGCGAACGCTGGGACGCATCACCACAGGGTTGCGTTGTTAGAACGAGTTGGAGCTCCAGCCTTCGCAAAACTGCTCCCTGTGGTTATGGGTCCCGGATCGGCGCTCGCTGCGCTCGCTTGTCCGGGACGACAGCGGAGCATGCGGCGCGGGCCGCGGCTACCGTCCCACCAGCTGATCGGCGTAATACGCGATGGTCTTGCGGTAGATCACCGCGCGATTCCACTCGCGCATCGCTTCGAAATTGGCGCTGCCTTCGCCATAGGGCTGGCCCATCCGGAAGCCGCTCGTCTTCAGGAGGTTCGCGGTCGAGGCCAGCACGTCGGGCACGCTGTGGCGGAGATCGACATGGCCGTCGCCGTCGAAATCGACGCCGTATTTGATGTAGGACGACGGCAAAAATTGCGTCTGGCCGATCTCGCCGGCATAGGCGCCGATCATGTCGTTCAGCCGCAAGTCGCCGCGCTGCAGGATCTTCAGCGCCGCGATCAATTCGCCCTGGAACAGCTCAGTGCGGCGGCAATCATGCGCCATGGTGGCGAGCACGCGAAACACCGGCAATTTCCCCATGTCTCCCTTGCCGAAATCGCTCTCCAGCCCCCAGATCGCCACCAGAATCTCGCGCGGCACGCCAAAGCGCTGCTCGATCTGCGACAGCAGCGCGGCGTGACGCCTCAGCATCGCCCGCGCGCCGTTGATGCGCCCGGCGCCGACGCGGGTGGCGACATATTCCTCAAAGGTCTTGCGGAACGTGCCGCGCTGGCGGCGGTCGAAGGCGAGCACGCCTGCGTCCTGCTGCACGCCGGAGAGCGCGGCGGCGATGACATCCTGCGAGACGCCGGCGCTTGCGGCTTCCGCCGAGATGTTGCGGACGAATGTCTGAAAGTCGCCGCCACAGCGGGCGGCGAGCGCGGGGGTGGTGGCGAGGAAAGTGGCGAGCAGAAGGGCGAGGCGGAGGATGAACATGAGAGTCCCTGGGTGATGCAGGCTGGATCATGGCATGAGATAGCGTGTCTCGTCATGCACCGGCTGGATGCGTAATGGACGCATGGGCGGCAGGGCTCCCTCTCCCCGCCCTTCGCGGGGTCGAGACGAGCGAAGCTCGCTCTTAGAGGGTGGGGGTGAGGGACTGCCTCGACATCGGGGCTCGTGGTGAGCCCCCCTCACCCGGATTGCATTTCATGCAATCCGACCTCTCCCCGCACGCGGGGAGAGGTGGAGAAGAACCCTACTCTCCCCCATCGATCTGCCGGCCCATCAGCGCGATCGCCTTCTGGTAGACGCCCGCGGCGTTCCAGGCCTGGATCGCGGCGAAATTCGGCTCGCCCGGCTGGTAGCCGGCGCCGGCGCGCCAGCCATGGGCGCGCAGGAAGTTGGCGGTCGACGACAGCGCGTTCGCCGCGTTTTCCAGATTGCCGGTACCGTAGGCCAAAATCGCCTTGGGCATGAACTGGGTCTGGCCGACCTCGCCATGCATGGAGCCGCGCTGGTTCGGCGAAAGCACGCCGCGATCGATCAACTGCAGCGCCGCGTAGAGGTGCTCGGTAAAATATTCCGAGCGGCGGCAGTCATAGGCGAGCGTCGCGATCGAGGCGAGCATGTTCTGGTTGCCGCGCTGGGAGCCAAAGCCGGTCTCCATGCCCCAGATTGCAATCAGCGGCCCCGGCGGCACGCCATAGCGCTGCTGGATCGAGGCAAACAGCGCGCCCTGCGACACTTTCAGCTGCCGCCCCTTGGCGACGATCGCCGCGCCGCCGCGCTTTGCCAGGAACGCATCGAGCGAGAGATTGAAACTGCGCTGGCCGCGGTCGGCGTTGATGGTCGCCTGCGCATAATTCGTCGCCATCAGCGCCGACAGGCTGGTGGCGCCGATGCCCTTCGCCCTCGCCTCGCCCGCGAATTGCTGCTTCCAGCCTTCATAGCCGGCGGCCGAAGAGCCGCATTGCGCGGCGTGGGCGTCTGGGATGACGATTGCGAGCATTGCCAAGGCTAGAGGTGCGGCCATCGTAAGCAGCTTGCTCCTGGTCGTCAGACTCTTGATCATCCGGAAATTCCCTGGCTTGCGCGATACAACAGGCTTCAAGCTCTAGCACGTCTGCCGGCAACCTTCGAGCGCCCGACATGCATGCCGCAGCGCCGACGGATGTCGCAAAATGCCACAAATCCCGGATATCCGCTTGCCTCCTCTGGGGACGATGGCCATGACCAGGTCCAGTGGTCTTGCGGTCGGACTGGCAATTGCGATCACCGCGCTGACGGGATGGCAGCAGGCCCCCGCCCAGGCGCCAACGATTTCCATTGACCCTTCGCGGTTGCCGCCTCTCGCCACCATCGACGAGCGTTTTCAATCCTACAATTTGGAAATGGTCGAGGTCACCGGCGGGCGGTTCTGGAAGCCTTACAGGAGGAACGCCTCAGCGCCGTCGCCTCGCGGCGCTGACCATGCCCAAAATATCCCGGCGGATTCGAATCCCGATCTCTTCGAATACCGCGAGCCTATCGACCTCACGAACTCCCGATTGCGCATGTTGGCTGCCGCGCTCCGCCCGGCCTATCTGCGCGTCAGCGGCACCTGGGCCAATACGACGTATTTTGCCGATAGCGATGCGACGCCCTCCACACCGCCCGACGGCTTTGGCGCGGTGCTAAGCCGCGAGCGCTGGAAAAGCGTCATCGACTTTGCCCATGCGGTCAATGCTGACATCCTGACCTCGATGGCGGTAAGCCGCGGTGTGCGGGGCGCAGCAGGTTTTTGGCAGAGCGATCAGGCGCGTCGCCTTTTCGCCTATACCAAATCCGTCGGTGGCAGAATTGCCGCCGCCGAATTAATGAATGAGCCGACGCTGCCTGCCATGGGCGGTGCACCTGATGGCTACGACGCGGCAGCATACGGGCGCGACTTCAAAGCCTTTCACGCATTTATCAGAGACAGCGCGCCGGATGTAATCGTTCTTGGTCCCGGCTCGATCGGCGAAACGACAGCGCGGCCATTGTCCTCCGAATTCATCAGCACGCGCGACTTGCTCGCGGCATCAGGACCCGGCATCGATGCGTTCTCCTATCATCATTATGGCGCGCTTTCGCAGCGCTGCTCCGGAGTCGCGGGTCAAACCACGCCCGAGGCCGCGCTGTCGGAAGGCTGGCTGGCAAGCACGGACCGAACGCTCGCGTTCTATCGATCGCTGCGGGACGAGTTTGCCCCTGCCAAGCCGATCTGGCTTACCGAAACCGCCGAGTCAGCGTGCGGCGGCAATCCCTGGGCTTCCACGTTCCTCGATACGTTTCGATATCTCGACCAGCTTGGCCGGCTCGCCAAGGCCGGCGTCCAGGTGGTTGCGCACAACACGCTGGCTGCAAGCGATTACGGCCTGCTTGACGAGAAGACGTTGCGGCCGCGGCCCAACTATTGGGCGGCCCTGCTGTGGCGCGCCCTGATGGGCACCACGGTGCTTGACGCCGGCGTGCACCATAAAATGCACCTCTATGCGCATTGCGCCCGGGCCGTGCCCGGGGCCGTCACGCTGCTCGCCATCAATACCGACAGGACGGCCGCCGCAGTGCTGCGATTGCCGCTGGCCAGTGAGCGCTACACGCTGTCGGCGGATGATCTTCAAAGCGCGGACGTGAAGCTGAATGGAACTGCACTGGACCTCGGTCCGGATGGCGATCTGCCGCCGTTGTCAGCGGTGACATCGCCCGCAGGTTCGCTCGAGATCGCACCGGCCACCATTACTTTTCTCACGGTCGCGGATGCCAGAAGCCCGTCATGCGATTGAACCGTTCCTTAGGCGGGACAATTGCAATTTCTTTTGACAATGACGCACATATCGACCACAAGCCCGCATGGCCAAAAAACCCGGGACCAATCCCAAAGGCGAATTTGCCTTTTTCGATGTCGTTTACGAGGACGGCTCGCAGCGCTCCAACCGGCGCGTACCTGCCGAGCTGCTCGGCGGGCTCGACGGCGACGAGCCGGCGCGCGGCTATATCATCGAGCAGGACCGCGACATCGCCGAGAAAAGCGGCCGCCCGCCGCTCGCGATCAAGAGCATCAGCCGGGCCGGCACCAAGAAGAAAAAGGCCGACGCCAAGGCGTAATCGAAGGCGTGAAGCGCCCTCACCACCGCCCGTTTCTTCCCGCCCTTCAGCCTACTGATGCGCCTGCCTTGGCCCGGCTCATTCCGAGGGTCACGATGCGCTCCAGCAGGTCCGTGTAATTCAGCCCGTCATGCTTGGCCGCTGTCGCGAACTCCTCGCTTTTCGCGATTTCGGGGTTGGGATTGGCTTCGATGAAATAGGGCGTGCCGTCGGCGGTGAGGCGGAAGTCAATGCGTGCGTAGCCGTCGAGCTCCAGGATCCGGTAGATGCGTTTCGCCGTCCGTTGAATACGGGCATAGAGCTCCGGCGCGAGGTCCTTGGCCGGCCCGTCGACGATGCCGACGCGTTCCTGATACTGCTGGTCGTGCTTGGCCTTCTTGGTGGCGATCTGCCGCGCGCCCTGCCCGCCGAGGCTGCCGAATTTCAGTTCCCACACCGGCAGAACGCGCAGGCGATTGTTGCCGAGCACGCCGACATAGAGTTCGCGTCCCTCGATATACTGCTCGGCGATGGCGGCGGTCCCGACCTTTTCGTGAATGAAGGCGACGCGCTCGGCGAGCTGTTCGTCGGTATCGACGATGGAGGACTGCGAGATGCCGAACGAGCCGTCCTCACTCAGGCTCTTGACGATCAGCGGCAGCGCAAGGCGCGCGGGCCGCTTCACCTTGCGCCGCATCGGAAACACCGCAAAGGCCGGCACCGCGATCCGGCGATGGTGCACCAGAGTCTTGGACAGATCCTTGCCGCGGGCCAGGATCAGGCCGCGCGGGTTGCAGCCGGTGTAGGGGATTTTCATCAGCTCGAGAAAGCTCGCGATGTGCTGGTCATAGGCGGTCGCGTAGTGGAATTCCTCCAGCAGCTGGTAGACCACATGCGGCTTGAAGCTCTCGATCTCGTCGCGGACGGGGCGGATTTCCTCCTGCACGCCGAGCGGGCGAACGTCATGGCCGGCCGCACGCAAGGTGCTGACGACGTCGAACTCCGTTTTCCATGCGTTGATTTCCTGCGCGGAGTATCCGTCCTTCGAGTCCGGGGGCACGCAGTCCGGATGCATCAACACTAGAATGCGCAGGCTTCTCATAGCGCGATCCATTTGCGCCGCGATGGGCCGAATAGCGCGTGCATTGTCTTGGCGGTCAAGAGGATTGTGAAGTTGATCACAAGCTTGCGTTCGGACCCGGGCGCCCGCAGTTCAAGCTCGCGGCAGCGCGAGATCATGTCGTCGAGCACGGCATCGAGCGTCAGCTGGTTCTCGCCGGTCCATCGCGCCACCAGTTGCCTGATCTGCGCGCGGTGCCGCCGGATGAAGGAAGACGCCGCCTGCGCGCGTCGATGCCGCGGATCATCGGAGAACAGTCGGACGAGGTCGCGGTCATACGTCTTCGGCGGCGTGAATTCGTAGAACGCCTGCTTTTTCCGATAGTGCTCGCCGAGCGTCTGCCCGAGCGTGGACAGCGGATCGACGCGCTCGCGCGTCATCACCGGCGGCCGCTGGCCGGCGATCTCGTCCATCAGCTCATCGACATATTCGAGCTTCTTCAAGGCCGGCCAGCCGGCATAGCGCGTGCGCCAGTTCGACCGCGGCCGCAGCCACACCGCAAAGGTTTCGGCGAAATCCTCGTCCGGATGGCTCTGGGCATACCAGCGCCGCAGATGCTGGACATAACGCCGGCTGGCCGGATTGGGCCGGTAGTAGAGCGGGTAGTGTTTCGAGGACGGACCGAACAGCTGCTGCCAGCGCCGGCGGCGCTGCAATTGGTAGGCGTGCTGCACGGCGTGTCCGGCCTCGTGACGGAGAATGGCCATGCACTCGCCCCAGGTGGCGCCCTCGACCTCGAGCATCATCTTCTTCTCGAGTTTCATCAGCCGCGGATGAGCCAGATAGAAGGGAATCGCAATGCCGGGCACATCGGCCGGGCAAAACCATTCGCTCGATATCCATGCGTGCGGGCGCAGCCGGATACCCCGCGCGTGAAGCTCTTCGTGCAGCGCGCCGAGACAATCCTCGAGCCAGGTGCCTTCGACCTTGACCCTCAGGCGGCGGAGGGGTTGCTCCAGCAATTGCTGATCCGACAGCTTCTCCCAGGCATATTTCCGGCGCGGCATGGATTTCCAAAAAACATAAAATCGATGTCACGATGGTGTCACAGGATGCCGCTGGCGACAACCGGCCAAGTCGTTGGCTCGAACCTTCGGCCCAAGTCTTCGGCCCAAATCTTCGCGGCGGGTCGGCGCGACCAAGAAAAAGGCCGCCGAAGACTGGCGTTCACCACCGCCCCTTGCGCCTGTTCCAGGCGAACAGCCAATCGGCAAAGCGGTCATAGACGAACCGCGTGACCGGCAGCGTCACGCGATTGCCGAACAGCGCCGCAAGCCACCCCTCGCCCGGCGTCATCCGCCACAGCGCCACCGCGACATCCGCACCGACAATGAGCCGGCCGGCCTCATCGGTCGCATGCAGCCGCCGCAAAGCAGTCCAACCCTAGAACCGAAGTTCTAGGGTGTCGGCCTTCTTAGTTATCCAAAAAGCTCCGCAGCTTCCTTGACCTACTCGGATGCTTCAGCTTGCGCAGCGCTTTCGCCTCGATCTGGCGGATGCGCTCGCGGGTCACCGAGAACTGCTGGCCAACTTCTTCCAGCGTGTGGTCGGTGTTCATGCCGATGCCGAAGCGCATGCGGAGCACGCGTTCCTCGCGCGGCGTCAGGCTCGCCAGCACGCGCGTGGTGGTCTCGCGAAGGTTGGACTGGATCGCGGCATCGATCGGCAGGATCGCGTTCTTGTCCTCGATGAAATCGCCGAGGTGCGAATCCTCTTCATCACCCACTGGAGTTTCCAGCGACAGCGGCTCCTTGGCGATCTTGAGGACCTTGCGCACCTTCTCCAGCGGCATGCCGAGTTTTTCGGCGAGCTCTTCCGGGGTCGGCTCGCGGCCGATCTCGTTGAGCATCTGGCGCGACGTGCGCACGATCTTGTTGATGGTCTCGATCATGTGCACGGGAATGCGGATGGTGCGGGCTTGATCTGCAATGCTGCGGGTGATCGCCTGCCGAATCCACCAGGTGGCGTAGGTCGAGAACTTGTAGCCGCGGCGGTACTCGAACTTGTCGACCGCCTTCATCAAGCCGATGTTGCCTTCCTGGATCAGGTCGAGGAATTGCAGACCGCGGTTGGTGTATTTCTTGGCGATGGAGATGACGAGGCGCAGGTTCGCCTCGACCATTTCCTTCTTGGCCTGGCGCGCCTCGCGCTCGCCCTTCTGCACGCCGTGCACAATCTTGCGGAATTCGCCGATCTCGAGGCCCGTCAGCGCCGCAAGCTGCTGGATCTCGTGGCGCAGCTCCTTGATGCGGTCCTTCTCGTAATGGACGAAGTTCTTCCAGCCTTTTGCCGAAAGCTTCGAGACACGGTTGAGCCAGCGCGGATCGAGCTCCGAGCCCTGGTAGTTCTTCAGAAAATCATCGCGCGCGACGCCGTGGCTGTCGCCGAGGCGCAGCAGGCGGCCCTCGTAGGAGACGAGCTTCTTGTTGATGTCGTAGAGCTGCTCGACCAGCGAGTCGATGCGGGCCTGGTTGAGGCGCAGCGACTTCACCTCGACGATGATCTCGTCCTTCAGCTTCTTGTACTTGCGCTCCTGGTGCGGGGAGAGCGAGTCGTTCTGCAGCTGGCTGGCGATATCGTGCTCCTGCAGCCGGCGCAGCTTCTTGTACTCGCTCGCGATCTTGTCGAAGGTTTCGACCACCTTCGGCTTGAGCTCGGCTTCGATGGCGGCGAGCGACATCTGGTTCTCGAACTCGTCGTCGTCCATGTCGGCTTCGGCCGCGGCCTCGCCCGGATCCTTTTCCTCAGCCTCGCCCTCGGTATCAGTGCCGGGCGCGCGGAACGGCGTCGGCGACGGGGGAGCAGCGGGCGGCGCCACATGGGCGGGCGCGGCGGCGGCCGCCTCGCCGCCATTGGTGGCGGCAGCGGCCGTGATCGGCTGGCCGTCGGGACCGATCACCGTCGGATTGAGGCCGCCCTTGGCATCGGGGCCGGCGTAGGTCGCTTCGAGATCGATGATGTCGCGAAGGAAGATCTTGCCTTCGTTGAGTTCATCGCGCCAGATGATGATGGCCTGGAAGGTCAGCGGGCTTTCGCACAGCCCCGCGATCATCGCCTCGCGGCCGGCCTCGATGCGCTTGGCGATGGCGATTTCGCCCTCGCGGGAGAGCAGCTCGACGGTGCCCATCTCGCGCAGATACATGCGCACGGGATCGTCGGTGCGCTCGCCGGGCTCGCTCTTCTTGACCTCGGTGACGGCCTTCTGCGTGACCTCGACGAGCTCGTTGTCGGTATCGTCGTCGGCGTCGCCGCCCTTGTCGTCTTCCTCGCCCTCGTCATCGGCCTCGGTGACGTTGATGCCCATGTCCGAGAGCATCGACATGATGTCCTCGATCTGCTCGGGCGAGGTGGAGTCCGACGGCAAGACCGCGTTGAGCTGATCGAAGGTCACGAAGCCGCGCTTCTTGGCCTGCTTGATCATCTTTTTGACGGCGGCATCCGACAGGTCGAGCAAGGGCGACGGGGCGTCGGCGGCATCCTTCTCGGGCGCGTCGGCTGCCTTGTCGTCTTTTTCCTTGTCCTTAACCGCCAGCGTCTTTGCCTTGGTGGCCATTCATTGCTCCCGAAACGCGCTTTCCCGCGAGATGCGCCGTGCGCTCCCGCTACCGATCAACACCTCGGATAACGTTTCACTTCGAAACGTTATCCCTCGTTCCCTCTGTTTTGAGCATGACCTGACCGGAAAACCGGTACCCACTTTCCCGGGTCATGCTCGCCGTTTGAGCATGACCTGACCGGAAAACCGGTACCCGCTTTTCCGGGTCATGCTCGCGGGACAAATTTTGTGCCCCTCTAACCTATGCAAATGACTCACGCGAAAAATCGGAACCCGCGTTTTCTGTGTGTCATGCCCTGATGCGCAAAAGGGCGGCGTTACGTCGCCACCCCGGAGCACGTCGGTAACTTCGATGCAGCCCATAAGCTGCGGCTATTAAGTTTCGCTTAACCCTGTTTTTGCAGCCAAACCATGGGTTTGGCGAGTCATTTAATCGGCCCGGCTGCCGCCGTCCGCATGAATTTTTCGGCCTGTGTGGCCTCAGACACTTTTCTGGAACCGGCCCGAAAGCTCGCCAAAACCCTCGATCAGGGCTTCGGTGCCGTCAGCTTCCGCCATCCGGGCCTTGATATCCTTGAGCCAAGCCAAGTTTGCCTCGCTCGGCTCCTCACCGAGGGCCAGCTCCGCATCCTTCAATTCCCTAAGTAAGGAGTGCCATTGGCGATGCAAGGCAACCAGTTGATTCCACGTAGCAAGCACGTCTTCCCGCGCCGCGCCTGCTCTGGCGCCCCACACCGCGCCGGTCGTGATCGCCCGCTCAACCCTTTGAAGAATATGGGATAATCCACGCACCTCGAGATCGGCCCGGATTTTCTCGGCCTGCTCAGTGGGCTCGGGGGAATGGTGATCATCATGGGCGAATGCCGCCATGATGCCGGCGCGCAGCTTGTTGGCGTCGGGATGGGCCATTTCGAGCAGGGCCACCTCCTCGAGATGGTCGTGCAGCAGCCAGGGGTGATTGACCAGGGTGAGCAGGATCAGCGCCTCGCGGCGGGAGATCGCCGAGCGCTGGCCGCGCATGATCGGGCTTGCCGCCAGCTGGGGACTCGCCGCCTGGTAGGGGCCGGGCGGCAGGGCCGTCGAGGCGCCCCCTTGCCCGCCCCGGGGCGGAAACCGGCCGCGAGCGACGTTGCCGCGCGGGGCGAAACCGCGGGGTGATTCGCCCCTGCCGCGGCCACCAAAATTGCCCCGCACGTAACCGCCGCGGCCGCCTTCGGGCGCAAAGGCGCGCTGCAAGCGGCCGACCAGATCCTCGCGATAGTAGCGGCGCACGACCTCGTCGCGGATGCCATTGGCAAGTTCGCCGATGCGCGCCTCCAGCGCAGCGCGGCGCTCGGGCGTGGCAAAAGAGCCGCCCTCGATCTCGCGCGACCAGACCATGTCGGCGAGCGGGCGGGCGGCGGACAGCACGTCCTCGATCGCGGCGCGTCCGCCCGAGCGCGCGAGATCGTCAGGGTCCTGCCCTTCCGGCAGCAATGCAAATCGCAGGCTCTTGCCGGGTTTCAGATGCGGCAGCGCGAGATCGGCGGCGCGGTAGGCCGCCTTCTGTCCGGCGCGGTCGCCGTCGAAGCACAGGATCGGCTCATCGGTGATGCGCCAGAGCAGCGCGAGCTGGTTTTCCGTCAGCGCGGTGCCGAGCGGCGCCACCGCGGCGGCAAAGCCCGAGGTGACCATTGCGATGACGTCGACATAGCCCTCGACCACGACGAGCTGCGCGCCGTTATGCGCAGCCTGCCGCGCGGGCCCATAGTTGTAGAGATTGTCGCCCTTGTGGAAGAGCGGCGTCTCCGGCGAGTTGAGGTATTTCGGCTGCGCATCCTTCTCCAGCGCGCGGCCGCCAAAAGCGATGACGCGACCGCGCAGATCGCTGATCGGAAAGACGACGCGGTCGCGGAAGCGGTCATAGGGCACGGGGATCTCGTCACCGGCCACCAATAGCCCCGCCTCCACCATGTCGGCGACGGGAATGCCCTGCGCGCCGAGATACTCCTTCAGCGCAAAGCGCTCCGCCGGCGCATAGCCGAGGCGAAACTGCAGCTGCGTCGAAGGCGACAGCCCGCGGTCGGCGAGATAGCCGCGCGCTTTCGCGCCGTGGCGGGAAGCGAGCGTGTCCTGAAAAAATTTCGCCGCGAGCTCCATCACGTCATGCAGCGTCTTGCGGCGCTGCTCGGCCCGCTCGGCATCCGGCGTCACCGCCGGCAGTGCCACGCCCGCCATCGAGGCCAGCCGCTCGACGGCTTCCGGAAACGAAACGCCTTCGGTCTTCATCACGAAGTCGAAGATGTTGCCGTTCAGTCCGGACGAGAAGTCGAACCAGGCCTGCTTCTGATCGTTGACAAAGAACGACGGCGTCTTCTCCTGCTGGAAGGGCGAGAGCCCTTTCCACTCCTTGCCCGCCTTCTTCAGCTTGACGCGCCTGCCCACGACTTCCGAAGCCGGAAGTCGGGCTTTGATCTCGTCAAGAAACTGGGGCGAAAAGCGCATACTCCATATAGGCAAGATGTGAGGAATCACTCACACCTTAGATGATTTTTCCCGTCAATTCACAGGCGCCCGTCATTCCGGGGCGGCGCGCAGCGGCGAGCCTGGAATCCATAACCACCATCGGGAATATGGATTCCGGGCTCGCGCCAAGAGGCGCGCCCCGGAATGACGATGGGAAGAGACGGTCGGCCCCGGAATAACCGCGAAGATGGCTTGAACCGGTCCGGGTTCCGCGCTTCGATAGTTCCATGTTTACGACCTTCCGAGGCGGACAGAGCGGGGCGTGGCGGGTCACGCTGAATTCGGCCGTCAGGGGCGAGCCGCTGGCGGCCGTGCCGGCGCTTTCGATCACGCAGAGCGCATCGATTGCGCTGCCGCTGCTGCGCTCGGCCACGGCCTGGCGGCTCGCCGGCGTGGCCTCCCACGTGCGCTATGTCGAGAAGGCGGAGCAGGAGCAGCTCGCCGAAAAGCAGGCGCCGCTCGGTCGCAAGGAGGCGAGCTTTGCGGCGCTGATTCCGATCAAGAAATCCGCGGCATGGTGGGCGCTGAGCCAGGACGAGCGGCGGGAGATTTTCGAGTCGAAGTCACATCACATCGCCGGCAGCCTGAAATATCTGCCGCAGGTGGCGCGCCAGCTCTATCACTGCCGCGATCTCGGCGAGCCCTTCGATTTCATCACCTGGTTCGAATACGCGCCGGAGCACGCCACCGAGTTCGAGGAGCTGGTCGCCATGCTGCGCTCCACCGAGGAATGGACTTTTGTGGAGCGCGAGATCGATGTGCGGCTGAGATTGGCCGAGTAGCGCCTACTGCGCCAGGAATTTTCCCGACGCGATGCGCGGCAATTTCGTGACCGGCCAGTTGTAGACATAGGTCCAGGCATCGCTCGCGCTGCCGTCGGCGAGCGTCACGGAAAGCATTTGCCGCAGATATTCCGTCGGCTGCGGAAAACTGTCGCCGCAGGCTTCATACATGTCGAACTCGTGCAGCATCGCGTCGCGGGCGCGCAGGCGATAGAGCTCGCCATGGACGATCTCGGCCGGATCGTCCGACAGCACCAGGCCCGGATAATGCTTGATCAGATACAGCCGGCCGCGGCAGTGCGCCTCGCCGATGAAGTCGGCATTGGCCGAGAGCAGCCGCGCCATCGGATGGTCGAAGCCGCGCATCAGCGTGCCGTAGACGAAGAGACGGTCAGAGATCATGCGGTCTCGCGCGTCTCGACCGCCGCCGGATGCGCATCCTCGCCGACCGAAACCACGTTGATACTGACGTTCATCGCGAGAAACGCATCGGCGGAGCCGAGATAGACGCCATGCAGCGGGATCGCCTGGCGCGGATCGCGGGCCACCGCGACGCGCACCAGATCGCGGTTGCCGACGATGCCGTTGGTCGGATCGAACTCGATCCAGCCCGCGCTTGGCAGATACACCTGCACCCAGGCATGCGTGTTGCCGCCGCCGACATAATCATGCGCGCTGTCGCCGGGCACGAAGATGTAGCCGGAGACGAAGCGCGCGGCGATGCCGAGCCGGCGCAGCGCCTCGATCATCAACAGCGCAAAGTCGCGGCAGGTACCGGTCTTCAGCTGCAACGTGTCCAGCGGATGCTGCGTGCCCTGCTCATGGCGCTTGCGATAGCAAAACGCCTTGCGGATGCCGTGCGTCATGAGGCTGAGGATCCTGAAGGTCGGCGTCGGCGCCTCGGCATCGAGGAATTGCCGCGCCCATGCCGAGAGCTCGCCATGCGGGTCACCATATTGCGGCGTGACGTATTGCAGGAGGTCGGAATATTCCTCGTCGTCATAGAGAAAGGGATAGAAGAACGCAGGATCATCCGGCGTCAGCGCAAACTCCTCCGCCGGATTGTGCTCGACGGTGGCGGTCGAGGTGAACGTGAGCGTATCGGCGCGCTCGTCGAACGTGGCGATCGCGACGCTGTTGCCGAACACGTCGTGAATCCAGCGCAGCCGCATCGGCTCGGGCTCGATCGCCAGGCGATGCGCGAGGATGCGCAGATCGTGGCCCGGCAACGGCCGCAGCATGATTGTGTGCTCGCCGAACGCCACCGGATGGCTGTAGCGGTATTCGGTCTTGTGATGAATCGTGAGGATCGGCATCGCCGCAATCATCGTGATTTTGGGTTCGTTAATCTATAGACAAGGTTGCTCATTTCCAGACCGCTCTGCCGATTCCATGGGCGACAATTGGGGAAAACCGCGTTGAGTGACGCAGGCGACACAGCATTACTTCTGACAGCGGGCGACGTTCCCCCGGTCCTCGAATTTAATCAGACCGGCTCCTCGCCCTATCTCTTCACCTGCGATCACTATGGCCGGCTGATTCCGCGCAATCTCGGCGATCTCGGCGTCGCCGAAAGCGAGCTCGTGCGTCACATCGCCTGGGACATCGGCATTGCGGGCGTCGCCGAGCAGCTCGCGGCTCATCTTGGCGCGCATCTGATCGCGCAACGCTATTCACGGCTGGTGATCGACTGTAACCGTCCGCCCGGCGTCGCAAGCTCGATTCCCATGATCAGCGAGGCCACGACCATTCCCGGCAATGAAGGGCTCGCGACGGAGACCGTCGACATGCGCCGGCGCGAGATCTTCGATCCCTATCACCGCCGCATCGACGAGATCATCGACGCGCGGGCCCATCGGGGACAACCGACCGTCCTGGTGGCGCTACACAGCTTCACGCCCGTCTATGCCGGCATCGCGCGGCCCTGGCACATCGGAACGCTCTATCACCGCGACCGCACCCTGCCGCCGATGATGCTGCAGCATCTGCGCGCCGAGGGCGATCTCGTGGTCGGCGACAACGAGCCCTATGCGGTGAGCGATCAGACCGACTACACCATCCCCGTGCATGGCGAGATGCGCGGGCTGATCAACAGCGGCATCGAAATCCGCCAGGATCTGATAGGCGACCAAGCCGGGCAGAAGCAGTGGGCGGAGCGGCTTGCGCGCATCCTGAAGGAGATCGAGGAAACGCTGCGGAGGGAAGCGGTGATTTAAATACTGACCGCTGAGAAGTGGCGGCTTTACCCTTTCTCCTCCCGGATCTTGGCCGCAAGCCTGTCGAGCTGGCCAGCGAGGCCCGCAAGGCTTCGCGAAATGTTCTTGAGTATGAAAGCGCGTTCCATGGAAATGTTAGTCGCCTGCGACATCCTTTTAAACTCGCGGGCGAACGCTTGGCACTGTTCGGCGGTTAACATCTGTTCTCCTGACAGCTTGGTTTACCGACCGAATCATTCGAGTGCAGGAATTTGGCCTTGGAATGGAGGAAGGCGCAAAAATCATGTGACAACCTTAGGGAGTGGCTGGAGTCTTGAACCAAACCGCCAGGACATCTGGTTCCGACGCCGGAACTTCGCGCGTTGCTGGTATCACAGCCTCTGGTACGTCCCGGCGAATACTTCGTCCAGCGGAGATTACTTCGAAACAGCGCCTAGCAGAGCAGAACGAGATAAACGAGGGCCCCGCTGAGAGCCGCCGCAATCGCCCAGGTCACAGGATCGAAGCTGTAGTCGTTCGAATCAATCTGCATCGAACCATCTCTCTTGAAGCCTCAACTCCAGAGCAGCCGAATTCGCCCGCCAGACCAGAGGTCGCGGCTGCACGATTTGTCGGCGTGCGCGATTCAGCAAACGAAACCAGAAAGTCGCCGGGAGCGTTCCGGACGCGCGGGGTCTCAGTCAGAGGGAACGAGTTGCTTCGCCCACTCTGCCGCCAGATCCTTGATCCGCTCGTATCTCAGGGTCGCCGGTTTGCCGTTTCGGACGATGGTCGCCTTCTTGCGCTCGTCGAGGGGTAAGGTCATCGCTCTCGCAACTGCGCAGCGTAACCTCATGGAGCCGTGATTGGTAAGGGTCACCAGCTCTTCGGGATCAAAAGACATTTTTGTGCGCCTACGCATACGGCTGGCTCAACAAGCCAGCACACACGCCCCGAATGCCCGATTGGAAGTGTAGTCGCCCTCAGTTAAGGCTTGGTTGCCCTTCCGAGAGTTCAGTTTGCCTTGCGGCCGAGGAAGGCCGGGATATCGCAAACGGCTTGCTCGATCGAATTGCGCACAGCGGAAAGGCGGCCGTATGGATCGAGGCCCCGCGGCGCCGCATGGCGCGCCTGTTCCGAAATCGGCCCTCCGGCTTGGCGGGCTGTCGGGTGGAGCGCCGGACTCCTGAGTTGCGGCCGCGGCACGCCGCGCTCGATCCGCTCGACGCTGCGATGATTTTCGTCGCGCAGTCTGCCGGCGAGTCCCGCGAGTGAGCCCGCCGGTTGCGTCTTTTGCCCCGCGCCAAGGTTATCGATGCCGGTCGCCACCACCGAGACGCGGACAATGCCTTCCAGGCTGTCATCGAAAGTGGCGCCGACGATGATGTTGGCGTCTTCATCGACCTCTTCGCGAATGCGGGTCGCTGCTTCGTCGACCTCGTGCAGCATGAGGTCCTTGCCGCCGGTGATGGAGATGATGAGGCCGCTGGCGCGCTTGATCGAGGGATCCTCGATCAATGGATTGGAGATGGCCGCCACGGCGGCATTGAGCACGCGCTTGGCGCCGGAGGCCTCCCCCCTGCCCATCATGGCCTTGCCTTTCTCGCGCATGACGGTGAGAACGTCGGCAAAATCAAGATTGATCAGGCCTTCCTTGACGATGAGGTCGCTGATGCAGGCCACGCCCGAATAAAGCACCTGATCGGCCTGCACGAAGGCATCGGCGAAGGTGGTTTTCTCGTTGGCCACCCGGAACAGGTTCTGGTTCGGGATGACCAGCAGGGTGTCCACCGCCTTGAGCAGTTCGGCGATGCCTGCTTCGGCATAGCGCATGCGGCGCTGGCCCTCGAAGAGGAAAGGCTTGGTCACCACCCCGATGGTGAGAATGCCGAGCTCGCGCGCGGTTCTGGCGATGACCGGCGCAGCGCCAGTGCCGGTCCCGCCGCCCATGCCGGCAGTCACAAACACCATGTGCGCGCCGGCCAGATGATCGCGGATCGCATTGATTTCCTCTTCTGCCGCCGCGCGCCCGATTTCGGGCTCCGCGCCGGCGCCGAGGCCCTGGGTTACCTTGCGGCCCATCTGGATGATGCGATTGGCCTTCGACATGGTAAGCGCCTGTGCGTCGGTGTTGGCGACGACAAACTCGACGCCTTGCAGCCCTGATTCGATCATGTTGTTGACAGCATTGCCGCCGGCGCCGCCGACCCCGAACACGATGATGCGCGCCTTCATCTCGCGAATATCGGCCATGCTGGTCATTTCTGCCTCACGATTTCTCTGCCAAGCCGGGAATGAGAGGACATCGATTGCTACCTCGAGGCCTTGCGGTCTGCCGCCACCAGGTCCGCGGCCAGTTGCCCCGGCCGGCGTGCAGCCAGTCCGTGGCTGTCGATCGAGTTACCGGTTCGGCCGCCGGTCCGCAGAAAACCTTCAAGCCGCGCTGTCGCCTCCCTGGCGGCCATGGTCTCGGCAGTCGCCTGCATGAGCTCAACCATCAACCGGTCGGCGCGCTCGCGCTCGCGCTCGAAATCGGCCCGGTGACCCGCTGCCGTTGCTTCGAGCCGCGCGATCTCCGCCTGCAATGCCCCGATCCTGGCCGCCACGGCGACATCGCCGGCTTCACGACGACCTGGTGGTCGCGGCCTGTGCCGTATTTGCGCGGGATCCACGCTCACCAATGTTTTGCCATCATCCGAAAGCGAGCGCGGCAACCGCTGCCGCCTGGCAAGCGAACGAGCGGCCTGCGGCGAGATGGCCAGGAGGGCGCCAAGTTCGGCATACGTCACTGTTTGAACAGGCATCGGCTGTTCTCCCGAAACGAAACGCGCGGTCGGTTAACCGAAAAGTAACCGCAAGCTAGGGCTGAGATGGTTAACAGATCGTTAACTGGTGGGCGGCGGTCCACCGCTTTGAGCGTGCCGCGGCCTGCGCGCAGAAGGCGACCTCGTCGTCGGCGAGGTGTGATGAAGCTCACCGTTGCTTCATTAGTACTTTATTAAGCATCCCGGAGCAGGCTTGAGGAAGAGGAATCGCAGCGGAACCGGACTTTAGAGCCGGCAGTTGCAAGAGAAGGCCGGTGGCGTAACGCCCATCGGCCTTTTCTCTTTCGTGGAGCCGCGTGAGACGGCGCGCTTCGTTTTATTCCCAAAAAGCCGACACCACTGGCGCCCAACCGGCAAATTCGCCGAGAGCCTGTCGGCGGCACGGCCGTGCGATTGCGCGATCGCTTCCTGAGGAAATGCCGCCTCATATCTTCCACGCGGTGGGCGCGTCGTTGCGCCCTTGTTGAACTAGGCCGCTTTCTTGATGAGGCCGAGTTGCGTCAAGGCTGCGACGCCGTCGTCGAGGCCGACTTCCTCAAGGATCTTGCCATCCTTGAGCTTCAGCACGGTCGTTCCGGTGAACGTCATCTTGCGACCGGAGTTGGCCGGCAGGCCTCCCATCAGGAAGTCATCGAAAGCGGGACCGGTATGCGTTCCGCCTCCCTCCCACCGACCGACGACATAATCACCTTCCGCGATCAGGTCGGCTGCGCCCCAGAAGTTGAGATCCGGGAACGCCTTTCTGAAGTCGGTCATGAAGGCCTTGATGTCATCGCGACCGCGGCGGGGTTCGTGCAGCGAATAGTGCAACAGCATGTCTGGCGCGGCCAATTCGTCGACGATGCCGAGATCGCAGGTCTTGCCCCAGAAATGCGTGAACCATCGACCGACGATGGCCTTGTTGTCTTCTTCCTTAGACATGTCTCAATCTCTCTGTTTGTTTCCATTTGTCACAGGAAGCATCAAGCTTCCGGGGGTATCGATCGCGCTTTTTCGGCGCCGCGACCACCCGCTTTCCGTCCGGAGTCGCGGTCCGCTTTGCCCCCTTGTTCTCGGCGATGTCCTCGCCGATGATGGCGCCAACAAAAAGACACATAGGGGAGCGCCGCGATGCCTGTCTTGCGCTGGATTCTCGCTTGCCTGTTGCTGCTGCTCGGCGCTGCGCCGTCATTGGGGCAAAACTATCCGACCCGGCCGGTGCGTGTGGTCGTCGGTTTCCCGGCCGGCGGTCCCACCGACGTCATCGCGCGCATCGTGGCGCAAAACCTCTCCGACAGCCTCGGCCAGCAGTTCTATGTCGAGAACCTTCCCGGCGCCGGCGGCAACACCGCCTCCGGCCAGGTCGCGCGCGTGACGGCGGACGGCTACACCATCATGGCCATCAGCACCGGCTTCATCGTGAACCCGAGCCTGTATGCCAAGGTGCCGTACGATCCGATCAAGGATTTTGCGGCGGTGACGCTGGTGGCCGCCTCGCCCAATGTCGTCGTGGTCAATCCGACGGTCGCGGCGAAGACGCTGCCTGAGCTGGTGCAGTTGATCCGCGACAATCCCGGCAAATACAGCTATGCCGGCCCCGGCGTCGGCTCGACACCGCATCTCGGCGGCGAGCTGTTTCGCCTGACCTACAAGCTCGACCTGGTGCACGTCCCCTTCACGGGCGCTGCGCCCGCCGTGCAGGCCACCGTCGGCGGCCACACGCCGATTGCGTTTACAGCACTGCCATCCTCGCTCGCGGCGATCCAGGCCGGGCAAGTGCGCGCCATCGGCATCGCAGCGACGGAGCGCGCGGCGCAGGTGTCTGATGTGCCGACCTTCGCCGAGCAGGGCGTGATGGGTCAGGAAGCCGACACGCTGACCGGCATCGTGGCTCCCGCCGCCACGCCGAAGGAGATCATCGATCTCCTGGCGCGCGAGATCGCCAAAAGCGTGGCGCGGCCCGAGGTGAAGGAGAAGCTCGCGACGCTCGGCTTCAAGCCGGTCGCCAGCACGCCCGACGAATGGGCGGCGCGCATCAAGCTCGAGATCGAGAAGTGGGGCAAGGTGGTGAAGGACGCGAACCTGCGGATCGAGTGAGCGGCCATGGCGTCGGGAGCCAACGCTCACTAAGACCCATCGTCGTGCCAATGCACAAATGGGGCGCGGCTCCCATCATGCTCGACGAAATATTCCAAGGCACGCGTTATCTCTTGTTCGGGCAGTGCCCAGCTTGCCGGATACTCGTCAACCTGCCCGTTCGCCAGCTGATAGCTGATCACCGGAACGAGCGTGTCGTTAAAGCGGCCCATGTGCGCAGGACTATTTGCCCCAACCTTGGCACCGTCGAACGAAGGGTTGCGCGAGCTGAAACCCGCATCACCCTCATCATGCCTCAGGTACATCAGCCAGCCGACGTCGCCATTCAACAGTGCGAAAAGCCGCGGCGCACCTTCGCCCACGTCGAGGCAGATGTCCCGGAATTGTTCAGAACCAAACGGCATGAGGGCCAGCCTTAGCTCGGTCGAGGTCTCGACCTGAAATGTGTGAGAGTTTACTGAAACATTGACCGGCATCCGGGCTAGTCCGTTCAGAGTCACGCGCGGCGCTGCTCATACCACTTCCCGCGCATGCAGCGCGGCAATCGCGTCGGCATCATAGCCGAGCGAGCGCAGCACCTCGTCGGTGTGGGCGCCTAGCGCCGGCGCCATGTGGTCGAGGCGGCCGCCGCCGTGTTCGAGACGAAAGCCGCTGCCGGCGAAGCGCAGGCGGCCGTAGGGGGTGTCGAGCTCCTGAATGGCGCCGCGCGCGGCGATCTGTGGATGGTCGATGGTTTCCTCGACCTTCCAGATGCTGGCGCAGGGCGCGCCGGCGGCTTCCAGGATCGTCTCCCACTCGCGCGGGCTCCTTGTCGCGAGCTTAGCCTCGATGATGGCGCGCAGTGCCGGCTCATTCTTTTGCCGCTCGAACCAGTCGGTAAAGCGCGGGTCGTCGAACGTTGCCTCGCAGCCGAGCGCGGTCATCAGCGCGCGGTATTGCTTCTCGGTGTTGACGGCGAGCAGGATGTAGCCGTCGCCGGCCTTGAAAAGATTGGCGGTCGGCCTTCGGCTCACGGCCTGATTGCCTGACAGCTGCTGCTTGTGGCCGGCGACGGAATAGTCCGCGATCTGGCCGGAGAGAAACGCCAGCGTTGCCTCCAGCATGGAGACGTCGACCAGTTGGCCCTTGCCGGTCGCGTTGCGCTGGAACAGCGCGCTGGAAACGCCAAAGGCGGCGGTCGCGCCCGACAGCACGTCGCACACCGCAAAGCCGGCGCGCGTCGGCCCGGTCTCGGCGTGGCCGGTGATCGCCATGATGCCGCTCATCGCCTGGATCTTGCCGTCATAGCCGGCGCCGAGCCGCTGCGGGCCGGTCTGCCCGAACCCGCTGATCGCGCAATAGATCAGCCGCGGATTGATCTCGGACAGCGCGGCATAGCCGATGCCGAGCTTGTCCATCACGCCGGGACGGAAATTTTCCATGACGACGTCGGCTTGCGCCGCGAGCTGTTTCGCGATCGCGATCGCCTCGGGCTTGGAGAGATCAAGCGTCAGGCTGCGCTTGTTACCGTTGATCGCCTGCCAGCCCGGCGCGAGCCCGCGCTCGGCCCATTCGCGGGAGAGCGGCGTGCGGCGCATGTCCTCGCCCTCGCGCCGCTCCACCTTGATGACATCGGCCCCGAGCAGCGCCAGCTGATAGCTGGCATAGGGGCCGGCCAGCACCTGCGTGAAATCCAGGATTTTTATGCCTTCGAACGGTCGGGTCACCCAAAACTTCTCCCGGCAGTTCAGGCGGCGCGATTGCCGCGCGCGATTTCCTTTTGCCGGTCGAACTCGGCGCGGCGCCGCGCCAGCTCCTCCGGGCTCATCTGGGCGACATTGTTGTAGTCGAGCTTCCAGGAGGCGTCCTCGCTCCAGCGCAGCGGCGACTGCAAGGTGGTGCGGCTGCCTGTGGCGCTCTCCAGAAGGCGCAGCGCGAGGTCAAGCGTCAGCTCCTGCGAGGCCAGATCGTGCGGCTTGCCTGCGGAATTGCCGAGCGGGAAATCGGAGAACAGGAAGCGCGGCACGGCGGCGTGCTCGACGATGTCCTTGGCGCATCCCATCACCACGGTCGGAATGCCGTTGGCTTCGAGATGGCGCGCGACCAGCGCCGTGGTCTGGTGACACACCGGGCAGTTCGGCACCAGCACGGCGACATCGACGTTGTCGGTGCGGCAGCGCGCGAGAATGTCCGGCGCATCGACGTCGATGGTGACGCGATGGCTGCGGTTGGTCGGCGCGCCGAAGAAGCGCGGCGCGACTTCGCCGATCCTGCCCCTCGCCCGCGCCTTGATGAGCTGCGGCAGCGCATTCCAGGTGCCGCTGTCGGTCGCGGTCGTGTGCTTGCGGTCGTAGCCGATGTGCGAGATGCGCAGATCGTGCTCGACCGAAGTATCGCCGTCATAAACCTTGTAGAATTTCGCACTGCCATTGTAGGCGGCGCCGGGGCCCTGATCGCCCTTCGCGGGATCATATTGCGCAGCGGTCGTGATGATCGTGACGCGCGACTGCGACAGCGGTTTTGCGAGCGGCTGGAACGGCGCATCCGTGTAGTGCGCCCAGCGGTAGGGCGTCGTGTAGCCGATCGCGGCGTAGTAGTCGCGCGTCCGCTGCATGTAGGGAACGGGAGAGTCGTAATCGGGTGCGAAGCCGAATTCGTCGTCGGACGGGGCGGCCATGTTTCTCTCCGTGCGTCTTTATTTGTCGCCCAGCCTAGGTTCCCGGCTATTCGCGCGCAAGAGCGGCGCGGCAGAGCGGCATTGCAAATACGCGGCCGTCCCTCATTTCGCCCGGGTCAGCGCGAGCCAGATGCCGCCGCCGATCATGAAACCGCCGGAGACGCGCGACACCAGGCGCGTCCGCTGCGCGGAGAAGAATTTTCGCGCGCGTCCGGCCAGCAGCGCATAGACGGCATCCGTCATCACGGCCGTCACCATGAAGGTGACGCCGAGCAGCGCCACTTGCGGGAAATGCGGCTGGCTCATGTCCATGAATTGCGGGATGAACGCGCCGAAGAACACCAGCACTTTCGGGTTCGACAGCAGCACCAGAAATCCCTGCAGGAAGAAGCCGCCGCGCGGCGGCGCCGGTTTCTCGTCGACGCTGAGGCCCTCGACCGGCGAGCGGATCAGCTTGATGCCGAGCCAGACGAGGTAAGCGGCGCCGGCAAAGCGCACCCAGTCGAACCAATAGCCCATGGTCGCCATCAGCGAGGTGAGGCCGACCGCGACGATGCCGATCACGATGGCGAGCCCGGCTTGCGCGCCGGCGACATTGATCAGCGCGGCGCGCGTGCCGTAGCGCAGGCCGTTGGCGATGATCAGGCTGACGATCGGGCCCGGCAACAGCGCCAGCGCAATGCAGGCGACAACGAAGGCGAGATAGGCTTGCAGCGACATCATGGCGGGGAAACCCGTAGAGCGAATGATCGCCATATTATGCATGCGCACGCCATCGATGGAAGCTGTTCACGGGCGCATTTGCATGGCTGACTGAACCCATCGCCGAATTTCATTCGTCTCAACCAGGGTAGCGGCGAACCGCTGCAGGTCGCGCGAAGCGGCGACGCCGTGCGCGACGGCGACAAAGAGATCGCAGCGCTGCGATAGGGCGATGCCGACGGCGGCACGGCGCGCATCACCGGGCATTGATAACTCATAGGCCCTGACGCGGCCGGACATATTTGCCACGCGGATCGGCTCGCCCGGCCGCAATGGCGCAAAGCGTTCGTTGATCAGATCGAGGTCGCTGACGCGATCGACTTCGTCGTCATCGGCGACGCCACGATCGCAATTGCAGAAGCCGAGTTTCGGCCGGATGTAGACTTCGACGCCGTTGCAGCCGCCGTTGTTGCAGCGAAAGGCGCGTCCGGCGGGCCAGCCGTCGCGCGGAAACGGCCAGGCGATTTCGCGCCAGGCCGGTTGCCCGGTCTCGACAGCCGCCCTGCCCGGCAACGCGCCCAGCACAAGCACGGCGGCTAGGATGGCCGGCCACCGCCTCATGGCAACCCGGCGACGGCGCGCGCAGGTCCCGTCAATTCCAGAATATGCAGGCCGGTATTGGCGCGGTCGACGATGTAGATGTAGCCGCGCTCGTCGGTCTCGACATTGTTGGTCTGGATCGCGACCTTGCAGCGCTCCTTTTCGTCGATCTTGACACAGCGCTTGTCGGTCGCAGCCGTGATCGCAGGAATGAAGTAGCCGACCTCCGTGGGGTGATAGGGATCGCGGATGTCGAGCGCGCGCACGCCCGCATTGAAGAAGGAGATGAAAGCCATCTTCTTGTAGTAGACCGCCGCCATGCTCTCGTTGGAGGAATGCGCGCCGAAACGCCCGCCCCGTTCGCAGAAGTTTCCGCTCGCTTCCTTCACCGTGTAATTCGAGATCATCATCGGCAGTTTTTCCACCGTGACGTCGGCGAACCACACCATCTGCCGCGGCTCGTTGCATTCGTTGAGGATGGCTTCATCAACGATCATCACGATGTCGCGCGTCTTGCCGTCTTTGTCCCTCGCGAATTCAGCGATCGGCATGTCCTTCATCGGAAAGGTCGTGTGGGCGCCGTTCATCGCCGACATCGGCATGCGCGCGATCTCGGGAGAGCGAAGATTTTCCGGTGTCGGCTCCTTTGGCCCATTGATGAGCTTTTCGCGGTCGACGATCTGCAGAAAGCCGCCCTTGTTGGTGCCGTAGCCGAAATAGACGCGGTTGCCGGCTGGCCCGGCCGAGATCGGGCCGTGCAGCTCGGTCGGCACCGCGCCGGTCGAGCCGGGCTCTTGCCCTGGCAGGCCAAAATCCCTGATTTTTACGGGATGCGCCGGATCGGAGAGGTCATAGACCTGCGTCATGCGGCGGGTGCGCCACTCCGGGTTGCCTGAGACCAGGAAGGCGATGCCGGTGTCGCATTCCCAAAAATTCTTGTGGGTATCCTTCAGCCCGCCGATGCGGGTGACCAGCGCGGGATTTTCGGGGCTAGCGACGTCCCAGATCTCATGCGCCTCGCCGCCGAAAGTGCGCAGCATGTAGACCGCGTTGCGATCGCCCTTCGGCAACGCCTTGCCATCGCAGATGCGCACCATCTGTGCGCCGCCGGATTCGTATTTGCCTTCCTGGCCGGGAATATGCCGCAGATATTTTGGCTGCGCGGGATCGGTGACGTCGACGATGGAGGTGCCGTTTGGCTCGGGCTTGCCGGTCTGCGGATTGACCGGCGCCGGAATTTCATCGGTGCCGCCGTGATGGCCGATATAGGCGATCCAGCGCTCGCCCTGGTGATGAATGGTCGGCTGATAGGCGCTGCGCGCCTGCAGATCGTTGGCGCCGACGAGCCGCATGTTTTGGGCTTCCGGCGGTGCACCGATCTTTTGCTGTTGTGCGAAAACTTCGCCGAGCGCTGCGAGCAGGCAGGCCATCGCAATCGCCCCGCCCCTGACGTGATCCCACATGCGTTCCATCCCATCGTTCGGAACCGGTCTTCCTGCCGGCCCCGCGAACCGTAACACGGGTGAAGCCGCCGCTGAACACACGCCCTTGACATGCAACCCTTTGGTTGCCTATTGTCGGCTATGGATGAAGTCTTCAAGGCGCTGGCCGATGCCTCGCGGCGGTCGCTGCTGGACCGGCTTCACGCCAGAGGCGGCCAGACCCTGAACGAGCTGTGCGAGGGGCTGGCCATGACGCGGCAGGCCGTGACCAAGCATCTTGCCGTGCTCGAGGAGGCGAACCTCGTCTCTACGCTCAGGCACGGCCGCGAGAAGCTGCACTACCTCAATCCGGTGCCGATCCATCAGATCGGCGAGCGCTGGATCAAAAAGTTCGAGCGCGCGAAACTTGTCGCGCTTGGCGAGTTGAAGCGAAGGCTCGAGCAAGACGAGCGTTAAGTGGGAGTTGCGTGATGGATATCGCAAAGTTCAAGCCGGCAATCGTGTACACGATCTACATTGCGTCGACGCCGGAGAAGGTGTGGCAGGCGCTGACTTCTGCGGAATTCAGCCGACAATATTTCTTCGGCAATTCGGTCGAGGTCGATCTTCGGGTCGGCGGCGCCTACGTCGTGCGCACGCCGGATGGCAAGCTGCACATTTCCGGCGAGGTGATCGAGTGTGACCCGCCGCGAAAGCTCACGGTCACCTTCAACGTGAACTGGCCGGAACTGGTCGAGAAGCTCGGGCCGACACTCGTGAGTTACGAAATCGCGCAAGCGGGCGAGGCCGTGAAATTGACGCTGATCCAGTCGCAGGATCGCGAGCTCGGCGACGACATCCTCTCCGGCGGCCGCCAGGGCTGGCCCGCGATCCTGTCTGGCCTGAAGAGCGTGCTGGAGACAGGCAAACCGCTCTCGGTGCAGATGGCGCCGCCGCAGCGCATGCTCGATGCGCTGAAGGCGATGGGAATCAAGACGCCCGGATAGCTGTCGTCCCCTGCTGCTATTTCTTCTCCCGGGATTCACGCTCCGTGATCAAGGCCTCGAGCTCGTTTTGCTGCTGCTCGATGCGCGCCGCCGTGCGCTCTTCATTGAAGGCGCCGGACGATCCGGTGGCCTGTTCGGTCAACTGCCTGATATTATCGCGCAGGATCGCGATGCGGTTGTTGAGTTCCGGCAGCGAGAGGAAACTGTAATCGTTCATGTTGATGGCTCCGTGAGAGCGAAGTCCTACGCGCGCGGGGCTGCCGCGCCTTGACGCAGCGCAAGCCTATCCTAGCGCACGTAATTCCCGTCGCAGCACTTTTCCGGTGGCGGTCATCGGCAAAGTCTCCGCGAATTGGACAAAACGCGGATATTCGTGGGCGGCAAGCTGCACTTTCACGAATTCCTGGATCTCGCGCGCCAGCGCATCGCCGGCGGCAAAGCCCGGGCGCAGCACGATCCAGGCCTTGATCGATTCGGTGCGGATCGGATCGGGAATGCCGACCACGGCCGCCATGGCAACCGCCGGATGCTTCATCAGCGTGTGCTCGATCTCGGAGGGACCGACGCGGTAGCCGGCCGTGGTGATGACATCGTCCTCACGGCTGACATACCAGAAATAGCCGTCCTCATCCTGGATGCCGAGGTCACCGGTCAGCAAAAACTCGCCGGCATATTTCTTCGCGGTGGCCTGCGGATTGCGCCAGTATTCGATCATGGTGCACGGGCATGGCTGGCGCACGCCCACGATGCCGCGCGTGCCCCGCGGCAGTTCCTCGCCCTTGTCGTTGACGATGCGCACGTCGAAGCCGGGCGTCGCCTTGCCCATGGCACCGGGGCGGATCGGAAACAGATTGGCGTTGCTGCCGATCACGAGATTGCATTCGGTCTGGCCGAACACTTCGTGGGCATCGACGCCGAACGTCTCGCGCACCCAGCCGAGCAGCTCACCACCGAGGGATTCGCCGCCGGTAAAAATGCTGCGCAGTCTTACGCCGGGATGCTTTGCGTCGGCCTGCCGCATCAGTTTCAGGGCGGTCGGCGGCAGGAAGACGTTGCGGATGCCAAGGCTAGCCATCAGTTCCATCGCCGCCTGCGGCTCGAATTTTCGCGCGCGATGGCCGACGATGGGAATGCCGTGGTACCAGAAGGCGAGCAGGCCGTTGATCAGCCCGCCGATCCAGGCCCAGTCCGCCGGCGTCCACATCAGGTCGCCGGGGCGCGGCAGGAAATTGTGGCACATCTCGACATTGGGCAGGTGGCCGAGCACGACGCGATGGGCGTGCAGCGCGCCTTTCGGATTACCCGTCGTGCCCGAGGTGTAGATGATCAGAGCGGGATCGTCGCAGGAGGTGTCGACGGTGGCGAAATCGGGCGAGGCCGCCTTCAGCGTGGTCCAGAATGATTGTGTGCCTGCCGGCGTCTTGTCGACCACGACATAAATATTCTTCAGCGCCGGCAGCCGCTCGCGAATCCTCACCAGCTTCTCCCAGCCGCTTTCGTCGGTGACGATGGCTTTCGCTTCCGAATTCGACAGGCGGAATTCCAGCGCATCCTCGCCGAACAGCGCAAACAGTGGGATCGAGATCATGCCGGAACGGAAGGCGGCAAGATGCGCGATCGGCAATTCCAGCGATTGCGACAGGAAGACAGCGATGCGGTCGCCGCGCTTGAGCCCGTCGGCCTTGAGCACATTGGCAAAACGGCGCGAGGCGTCGGCAACCTCGTCGAAGGAGGTGCGCGTGATGCCGCCGTTCTCATCGACATAGATCAGCGCGAGGCGGCCGCTGCCATCGGCATGACGGTCGCAGCAGGCGGTCGCAATGTTGAAGCGCGCGGGGATGTCCCAGCGGAATTTTTGGTAGAGCTCGTCGTAGGTTTTCGCTTCTGTGAGCATGGCGACCCGGCGTCCATCCCTGTCGTTCTTGGTCATGGCCGGGCTTGTCCCGGGCCATCCACGTCTTATTGCGTCCGGCTAGTTTTAAAGACGTGGATGCCCGGCACAAGGCCGGGCATGACAGGTGCGGCATTTTCGGCGTCAGGCAGATCAGCCGCAAAAGCGTTGTTAAACTGCATCGCACTTTCCCGTGGGAACCCGACGGTCCGTATCCGGTCGTCCCGCCAGTCGGCGACCGTGTAGGGAGAGAGCAGGTTACCGGCCGGACGCCCCCATGGTATCAAGATCTGCCGGAGGGCCATTGCACACTGCAGCCTCTCGCTGCCGCGTTTCGCCCAACGGCTGATTGGTCGCGATCCACCCGTTGACCCCAAGCGGTCAACGCAAGCCGTGGAGACTGCACGATCATGAAGGCCTTACTGCGGCTCGTACTTTCCATAGTTGCCGTCGCCCAGGAAGCGACGGGACAGGACGGACAATGCGTCCGCGAACGCGCCGCCATGGTCGAAACCATCAACGCCTACGCCAGACTCGAGGCAGGCGCTTTGGGAAAAAAGGGTCTCTCGGAGAGGGTCCTTGAGGCGATGGGGCAAACCAATCGCCACCTCTTCGTCCCGGTGCGAGCTTGCGCCATCGCCTACGCGGACATGCCGCTCTCGATCGGCCACGGCCAGACCATATCGCAGCCTTACATCGTTGCCCTGATGACCCATCTGGCCGAAGTCGCACCCGACCATGTTGTGCTCGAAGTCGGTACGGGCTCCGGCTATCAGGCCGCCATCCTTGCGCGCTTGGCGCGAAAGGTATGCACGATCGAGATCATCCCGCCGCTGGCCGAGGCCGCCGCGAAAACACTCAAGGACCTCGCCTATGACAACGTGACCGTCAGGCTTGGCGACGGCTATGAAGGCTGGCCCGAATGCGGTCCTTTTGACGCCATCGTCGTGACCGCCGCGCTCGATCAAGTACCGCCGCGGCTGATCGAGCAGCTCAAGGTGGGGGGCCGACTCGTCATGCCGATCGGGCCCACCTACGCCACTCAGCAGCTCACGGTCGTCGAGAAAATCGCCCCTGACAAGACGACAACACGCGCCGTCGCGCTAGTGCGCTTTGTACCGTTTACACGTCCACCAAAGTAGAAGCGGAGGTGAGAGGTAACTACCCAGCACGCGGATCAGGCCGCAGCACGTTCCATCGCAACTTCCGCCTGCAGATTCGGCAGATCGCGGTAGATAGATGCCACCGCGAGCACGCGGCCGCCGCTGATGTAGCGGACCACGCAATCCTTGGCCGCAATGCTGCCCTCGACGGCGATCTCGTCCCACTTCTCGGCGTGGCCGACATAGTTGATGGGGACGTCGTAATGCTGGCTCCAGAAGAACGGCACGTCGTCGAAGGCCTTGCGGTGGCCAAGCATGTTGCGTGCGGCGGCCTGGCCCTGGCGCTGCGCCACCACCCAGTGCTCGACGCGGATCTTCTCCTGCGAATGCGGATCGGGCCAGCGCGCGATGTCGCCGGCCGCAAAAATGCCGGGCGCGCTGGTCTCGAGGAACGCATCGACGGTGACACCGCGGTCTATAGCGAGCCCGGCCTCTTCCGCGAGCGAGAGCCGCGGCTTGACGCCGACGCCGATCACCACGAGGTCGGCTTCGATCGTGGTCCCGCTCTTCAGCGTCGCGCGCTTGCCCTCGATCTTGGTGACGGTATCGCCGAGGTGGAAGATGACGCCGTGCGCCTCATGCAGGCCACGCACGAAATCGCCCATCTCGGGCCCGAGCACGCGTTCCATCGGCCGCTGCTCCAGCCCGACGACATGGACCTCGATGTCGCGGGCTCGCAAGGACGCGGCGACTTCCAGCCCGATGAAGCTGGCGCCGATCACCACCGCGCGGCGGGCGCCGCCTGCGGAAGCAATGATGGCGCGGCAGTCATTGAGCGAGCGCAGCAGATGAACATGCGGCTGATCCGCGCCGGGAATCGGCAGGCGCACCGGCTCGGCGCCGGTCGCCAGCAGCAGGCGATCGTAAGCAATGGTTTCGCCGCCGGCGAGCATGATGTTGCGCGCACGGGGATCGATCGCGCTGACTTCTGTCTTGAGCTTCAGGTCGATTGCCTGATCGGCGTAATAGCCTTCCGGCCTCAGCGGCAGCCAGTCTTCCGGCGCGCTGCCGGCAAGGTAGTCCTTCGACAAATTGGGTCGGTCCACCGGCGCCGAGCTGTCGTCGCTCAGCATCACGATGCTGCCGCGAAATTCCTGCCGCCGCAGCATCTCGGCCGCGGCAAATCCGGCTGCGCCGCCGCCGATGATGACGATCTTGCCGGGTGCATCGAGGGGGCCTTTCACGCGCGGCTTCGGCTGCTCGCGTTTCTCGCGAACGAAGATCTTGTCGCCCTCGCGCTCGACCTTCCACACCGATAGCGGGTTGAAGGCCGGCGCATGCGTCGCCTCTCCGGTCCTCACGTCAAAACAGGCATGGTGCCACGGGCAGCGGATGGTCTCACCCTCGACCAGGCCCTCGGCAAGCGGTCCGTGATAATGCGTGCAATGGGCATCGATGGCGAAGATGTCGGATCCCGACCTCACCAGCACGACATCCTGATCGCCGACATGGCCGAGCAGAGTGGCGCCGGAGAATTCGCTCAGGGCGATGCCGTTGGCGAGATCGGGACCGGCAGGCGCAGCTTGTTGATCGGCCATGTCTTCCTCCGCTGCCCCGCTCTGACCGCATCGACGTGCGTGTCCGGACTTAGATGCCGGGTAAGGCGAAAGGTTCCTGCGGCGGCCGCAGGCCGCCGGCCGCGGCGGCGAACCTAGCCGGTCAGCGCCGTCTTCACGAGGCCGCTGGCCTTGGCGAAATCCATCTGCCCCGCGTATTTGCCCTTCAGCACGCCGATCACCTTGCCCATGTCCTTGATCCCGGCAGCGCCGGTCTCGGCGATGACGGCGGAGATCGCTTTCTTCACATCATCGTCCGACATCTGCTTCGGCAGATACGCCGAGATGATTGCGATCTCCTCGCGCTCCTGCGTGGCGAGCTCGGCGCGGCCGCCCTTGTCATAGAGCTCGACGGATTCCTGGCGCTGCTTGATCATCTTCTGGAACAGGCCGAGCAGGTCGGCGTCGGAAAGCGGCGGCTTGCCCTGCCCGCGCGCGTCGATGTCGGCGTTCTTGATGGTCGAGTTGACCATGCGCAGCGTGGAGAGTTTTCGCTCGTCCTTCGCCTTCATCGCTTCCTTGACCGCGTTGTTGATGTCGTCGCGCAGCATGCTTTGTCCTTTCACTTTCAGGCCCTGATCTAGGCCGTTCGCAGCCCTGAAACAACTAGCCGCGCAGCCATTCGATCAGCGCCGCCGCGGTCGCCTCCGGCCGTTCCGGCTGCGATAGGTGACCGCAATTTTCGAGGATCACCAGCTTCGCGCCGTGGATGCCGTCGGCCATCTCCTTCGACAGCGAATTCGGAATGGTGTTGTCCTCGTCGCCCGTCAGCACCAGCGTCGGACACCTGATCCAGGCGAGCGAGGGGCGCGAGTCGACGCGCCCGATCATGGCGGTCTGCTGGCGGACAAAGCCTTCCACCCCGACTTCATCGCCCATGTCATAGACGAGTTGACGCAGGCACGCATCCGTGCGGCGCGAGGGATGGACGAAACCGGGAAACAGCTCGTCGAGCACGGCGTGATATTGCCCGCCCTTGGCGCGGGCCATCATGCCGCGGCGGCGCTCGGTCGCCTCCGGCGTGTCCGCCCTCGCTTGGGTGTTGATCAATGCGAGCTTGGCGACCCGGTCCGGCGCCTGGCGCATGATCTCGAAGGCGACATAGCCGCCCATGGAATGGCCGGCCAGCGCAAAGCGCGGCGGCGCCTCCGCCAGGATGCGGCGGGCAATCGCGCCCATATTGTCGTCGCGGATGTGGTTGGCGACCGTCACCGGGCCAAGCCGCCACAGGGCCGGCATCACGGGCGCAAAGATGCGGGGTGAGGAGACGAGGCCCGGGATCAGCAGGATAGGCATCGTGTCGTCCATGCGCGGCTCTCCGGGCAATTTTCGGTCGCAAATCAGGGAAGTCGGGGAACTTCAGATTAAGACCGCGGAATTGGCTGTCAAATATGCGGAAATCGCGTGGGAATCCGCTTGCTTCGGCTTTGACGGGGCGAACTGCGCCGACTATGTACAGGGCTCATGACAACATCTGAAAACGCTTCCGCCTGGCCGGACCATAAACCGACCGCGCTCCTTGTGCTCGCCGACGGCACCGTGCTGGAAGGTTTTGGCCTCGGCGCCGAGGGACAGGCCGTCGGCGAAGTCTGCTTCAACACCGCGATGACCGGCTACGAGGAAATCCTCACCGATCCCTCCTATGCGGGCCAGATCATCACCTTCACCTTCCCGCATATCGGCAATGTCGGCACCAACGAGGAAGACATCGAGACGGTGAACATGGCGGCAACGCCCGGCGCGCGCGGCGTGATCCTGCGCAGCGCCATCACCGATCCCTCGAACTACCGCGCCACGCGTCATCTGGACCAATGGCTGAAGGCGCGCGGCATCATCGGCCTCTCCGGCATCGACACCCGCGCGCTGACCGCGCTGATCCGCAGCAAGGGCATGCCCAATGCTGTCATCGCGCACTCCCGCGAAGGCAGGTTCGACCTGCACGGCCTGAAGGAAGAGGCGCGCGAATGGCCGGGACTCGAGGGCATGGACCTCGTGCCGATGGTCACCTCCGGCCAGCGTTTTACCTGGGACGAGACGCCCTGGGCCTGGGAAAAAGGCTTTGGCCGGCAGAGCGAGCCGCAGTTCAACGTCGTCGCCATCGACTACGGCATCAAGCGCAACATCTTGCGCTTGCTTGCCGGCGTCGGCTGCAAGGTGACGGTGGTGCCGGCGACGACCTCAGCCGAAGACATCCTTGGCATGAAGCCGGACGGCGTGTTCCTGTCGAACGGCCCCGGCGATCCCGCGGCGACCGGCAAATATGCTGTGCCGGTGATCCAGAAGGTGATCGAGTCCGGCACGCCGACCTTCGGCATTTGTCTCGGCCATCAGATGCTGGGCCTTGCCGTCGGCGCCAAGACGAAGAAGATGCATCAGGGCCATCACGGCGCCAATCATCCGGTCAAGGACGAGACCACCGGCAAGGTCGAGATCACCTCGATGAATCACGGCTTTGCCGTGGACCAGGCGACGCTGCCGAAGGGCGCCACGCAGACGCACATCTCGCTGTTCGACGGCTCCAATTGCGGCATCGCTCTGGACGGCCGGCCGGTATTCTCCGTGCAGTATCACCCGGAGGCCTCGCCCGGCCCGCGCGACTCGCACTATCTGTTCGACCGCTTTGCCGACCTGATGCGGGCAAAGAAGAGCGCGTAGGCCGCCTCGCGCACCGGACGGCGCTGGATCAGCGCCCGCCAACTGTGATTGACTTCCCTGTGCCGAGATCGGCCAAAATGATCCGGCAGACAAAGGGAAACGTCCGATGACCAGCCCCGACATGACCATCCGCGACGTGCGCGTGACGATGCTGCGCGTGCCCTGGGCCGATGATCCCTGGCTGAAGGGCGCAGCGCTCGGAGCTGCGCGCGACATCCTGATCTGCGACGTCGAGACATCAGGCGGCATCACCGGCATGGGATATCTGTTCCTGTTCCGGCCCGGCATGAAATCGATCGCGGCGTGCCTCGACGAATGCATCATCCCGCGCGTGAAGGGCAAGGACGCCACTGCGATCGAGGCGATCTGGCGCGATCTGTGGACCGCGACCATGACCTATGGCCGCGGCGGCATCGCCGCCATGGCGATGTCGGCGCTCGATATCGCGCTGTGGGATGCGGTGGGCAAGCGTGCAGGCCTGCCGCTGCACCGGCTGTGGGGTCATTATCGCTCACAGATTCCGATCTACGGCTCGGGCTGTTTTCGCGGCGCCGGCGGCGACGGCATGATCGAGAAGGCGCTGCACTACGTGAAGCAGGGCTACAAGGCGATCAAGATGCAGGTCGCGCATGTTCACACGCCGGCGCAGGACCTCGACAATGTGCGCCGCATGCGCGAGGCGGTCGGGCCCGACATCGACATCATGATCGACGTCAACATGGGCTGGAGCGCCGACCTTGCGATCGAGATGGGCCGCAAGTTCGAGCCGTACAACATCTACTGGCTCGAGGAGCCGGTGCCCGCCGACGATTTCGCCGGCTATCAGCGCATCGCCGCTCACCTCGACATGCGCATCGTCGGCGGCGAGACCCATTTCACGCGCTATGATCTGCGGCCATTCTTCCTCAATCCCTGCCTGCCGATCCTGCAGCCCGACCCGATGCGCGGCGGCATGACGGATTTGCGCAAGATCGCTGTGCTTGCCGACACTTTTGGCATCACCATTGCGCCGCACCTGTTTCCGGAGCTGAACGTGCATCTCTTGGCCTCGATCCCGAACGGCGTCTGGTGTGAGAACATGGGGCTGATCGACGATCTCTGGATCGATCCCCCCGAGATCGCGAACGGCATGATCACGGCTCCGGAGCGGCCCGGACATGGGTTGAGATTCAAGGACGACGTCTTCAGGTTCAAAATCTAGCGGGAACGGTTTGCCCAGTGCCAGCTTGATTGTACGGAAGCCCCAAAAACTCCGAGGACTGCCATGTCCGTTGTCGCCGATGCCAAACCGCTCACCTTCGTCTTTGCAGACGATGGGCTGATCCCGAACAACCCAATGCCCTTCCTCGTCTACAAGGGCACGGTAGATGTGGCAAACAGCCACCCCGAAAAGACCATCGAAGGCCTGTTCGGCGCCAACGGCTGGGGCGCGATGTGGCGCAACGGCGTCTACGACTTTGCGCATTACCATGCGACCGTGCATGAGGTGCTCGGCATCGCTCGCGGGCGCGCAAAAGTGCGCTTCGGCGGCGACAAGGGCAAGGTGCTGGAGATTGCCGCCGGCGATGTCGCGATCCTGCCGGCCGGCACCGGCCATCAATGCATCTCGTCGAGCCGCGATTTTTCCGTGGTCGGCGCCTATCCGCCGGGCCCGCCGATGGACCTGGTGCGGCCGAGCAAGGAAGCGCATGCCAAGGCGCTGAAGACGATTCCGCAGGTGGCGGTGCCGAAGACCGATCCGGTGATGGGGGAGGATGGGCCGCTGGTGAGATTGTGGAAGCGGTAGCGCGCTGTCGCCGCGAACTCCCCTTCCCTTCTCCCCTTGTGGGAGAAGGTGGCGCGCATCGCCAGACGCGCGACGGATGAGGGGTCTGTCTCCGCGTGCTCATAGCGAAAGAGTTGCACGCAGAGACAGACCCCGCACCCCGCTTCGCGGAGTTTATCATCGGGCGGCGCTTCACGCCGACCCGTTGGCGAAGCGACCCTCTCCCACAAGGGGAGAGGGTGCAGTCCGCCGTGTTGAAGAACTCTAAGCCGCGTTCGCGCCCTCTTGCCGGCTCGCCTCGAACAGGAACCAGGTGCGCTTCTCGGTCTCGTCGATGAACAGCTCGAGCAGCTGCGCGGTGCCGCGGTCCTCGTTGTCGTCGGCGAGCTTGTGCGCCTTACGCATGGCGGCGGCCATGTGCTTGTTGTCCTCCATCAGCTCGCGCAGCATCTCGCGCGGCGGGACGTAATCCTCGTTGTTGTCCTGGATGGTCTGCAGCTTGGCGATCTGGCCGATCGAGCGCAGCGTGATGCCCCCGAGCTTGCGGACGCGCTCGGCGAGCTGGTCGGTGGTGGCGAAGATCGCCTCGGACTGCTCGTCCAGCAGCAAATGGTAGTCGCGAAAATGCCGGCCGCTGACGTGCCAATGGAAATTCTTGGTCTTCAAATAGAGCGCAAAGGCGTCCGCCAGCAGCACATTCAGTGCGCCGGACACCTTGTCGACCGCGGCCTGCGGCAGGTCGGTCGGGGTGTCGAGGTCGGGGGATACGCGGGATTTATTGTTGTCCTGCTTGTTCTTGCTCACGGTGAACCTTCCTGTTGGGACACGGGACATTGGGCCCCGGAACTTGCTGCTGTCTTGTCTGGTTTTGCGCTTGCTAGGCTTCCTGTAGGGGAAACGGGCATTGGACATTGCCTGCAGAACCAACTAACGCATCATCCCATCAGCGGTTCCTGGGCAGGAACCTCTCGCCGGACGCCTCCACCGCCATGGACGAATGGATCGACTATTACGATTCCACGCACACGATCTATGTGAGCAAGCTGCATCGCGAGCGGCATTTTGCGGTCATTGCGCGGGACATCGTCGGCTACATCGCCTCCCCTGACGCGGTGGTGCTGGACTATGCCTGCGGCGAGGCGCTCTCGGCCGGCCGGGTCGCGGATGCCTGCGCTCTGCTCTATCTCGCCGAGCCTGCACCGGGCGTACGCGGCCGGCTGGTCGCGCGCTTTGCGCCGAACATGAAGATCCGCGTGCGCTCGCTGGAGGACGTCAGGAAAATGGCGGAGCACTCCGTCGATCTCGTGGTGATGATCTCGGTTGCGCAATACATGACCCCGGACGAGCTCGACGCCGCCTTTGCCGTGATTAAGCGGATCCTGAAGCCTTCCGGCCGCTTCGTGCTCGGCGACATTCTGCGCCCCGAAGTCGGCATGCTGCGCGACGTGCTGGCGCTGCTGCTGTTCGCTTACAGGAACGGCTTTCTGAAAGACGCGCTGATCGGGCTGATCTCGACCGCGCTCTCCGACTATCGCGAGTTGCGCACGCGCGTGGGCCTGCAGCGCTACAGCGAGGACGAGATCAAGGCAAAGCTCGGCAGAGCGGGCTTTGCCGCCTCGCTCGCACTGCGCAATATCGGCCACAACCCCTGGCGGATGACCTTCGTGGCACGCCAACCCATCGCTGCAACCTGAAATCGTCGCGTTAAGGTTAACGGATGGTAAAGATGGCCGCCCTTCGGCATCTTCGGCAATGTCCGAAACGGCCCGGTGGCGGAATGCGTCGACGCGGGAGCAGTGCAATGCTCTTTATCCTGGTTCAAATCCAGGCCGGGCCTCCAGCCTTCGCTCCTTCGGAGCTTCGGCTAGGCAAGCCAGTGGGTGGCGAAGGCTGTCCCGCCGTAGCTCGAAGAGCGAAGGCGAACCTCGGCAAGCCACTAGGCAAGCCCTTCCCAGAATCCCTGAATTTCCCCGTTGATGGCCCGCTTTTGGGGGTTTCGCGGGTGCGGAAACTGGTCTAAAGACCAGCCGCGCGCGAGGGGTTCCCTCACGCAGCGCATGATCCGCCAAAGTGTGGGCGGTTTGGCGCAAAGATCATGCGCTCTTCATGAATCAAGAGCGCAATCGGACGCAAAACCGGCTTCCACTTTTGCTGATCGCGCTCTTGGCTAAGGGGACGCGCGGCCAGCGCGCCCTTTTTTTGTGCCCAATTCCCGCCCGTGAGACTTGATGCCCAAACGAACCGACATCTCCACCATCCTGATCATCGGCGCCGGTCCCATCGTGATCGGCCAGGCTTGCGAATTCGATTATTCCGGCACCCAAGCCGTCAAGGCGCTGAAGGAAGAGGGCTATCGCGTCGTCCTGGTCAATTCCAATCCGGCGACGATCATGACCGATCCGGAGCTCGCGGATTCCACCTATATCGAGCCGATCACGCCGGAGATTGTCGCCAAGATCATCGAGAAGGAACGCAATGTCATTCCCGGCGGCTTTGCGCTCTTGCCGACCATGGGCGGCCAGACCGCGCTGAACTGCGCGCTGTCGCTGCGCCGGCAGGGCACGCTCGAAAAGTTCGACGTCGAGATGATCGGCGCCACGGCGGACGCGATCGACAAGGCGGAAGACCGCCAGCTGTTCCGCAACGCCATGGAGAAGATCGGCCTGCAGACGCCGAAGTCGCGGCTCGCCAACGCCTCGGCGCTGAAGAAGTCCTACCGGGAAAAATACCTTGCCGAACGGGAGAAACTGTCCGGCGAGGCACTGGCCGAGCTCGAACGGCAGTGGACGCTGAACGAAAACGAACGCCGCAAGCGCTACCAGGAGCATGCGCTCGGCGAGGCGCTGATGGCGCTGTCCGAGATCGGGTTGCCCGCGATCATCCGGCCATCCTTCACCATGGGCGGCACCGGCGGCGGCATCGCCTACAACAAGGAAGAATTCTTGGACATTATCGAGCGCGGTCTCGATGCCTCCCCCACCAACGAAGTTCTGATCGAGGAAAGCGTGTTGGGCTGGAAGGAATTCGAGATGGAGGTGGTGCGCGACAAGAAGGACAATTGCATCATCATCTGCTCAATCGAGAACCTCGATCCGATGGGCGTGCACACCGGCGATTCCATCACCATCGCGCCGGCGCTGACGCTCACCGACAAAGAATATCAGATCATGCGCGACGCCTCGATCGCGGTGCTGCGCGAGATCGGGGTGGAGACCGGCGGATCGAACGTGCAGTTCGGCATCAATCCGGTCGACGGCCGCATGGTGATCATCGAGATGAACCCGCGCGTGTCGCGCTCCTCGGCGCTGGCCTCGAAGGCCACCGGTTTCCCAATCGCCAAGGTCGCGGCAAAGCTCGCGGTCGGCTACACGCTGGACGAGATCGCCAACGACATCACCGGCGGCGCGACGCCGGCGTCATTCGAGCCGACCATCGACTACGTCGTCACCAAGATTCCGCGCTTTGCCTTCGAGAAATTCCCCGGCGCGCAGCCGACGCTGACCACGTCGATGAAATCGGTCGGCGAGGTGATGGCGATCGGCCGCACTTTTCAGGAGAGCCTGCAGAAGGCGCTACGCGGCCTGGAGACCGGTCTCACCGGCCTCGACGAGATCGAGATCGAGGGTCTCGGCCGCGACGACGACAAGAACGCGATCCGCGCTGCGCTCGGCACGCCGACGCCGAACCGCATCCTGCAGGTGGCGCAGGCGATGCGGCTCGGCTGGACCAATGACGAGATCTTCAATTCCTGCAAGATCGACCCCTGGTTCCTGGCGGAGATGCGCGGCATCATCGAGATGGAGGCAAAGGTCCGCGCCAACGGCTTGCCGCCGAACGCGTTCGGCATGCGCAGCCTGAAAGCGATGGGCTTTTCCGACGCGCGGCTCGCCGTGCTCGCCGGCCTCAGCGAGGCCGAGGTCACCGCCAGGCGCCACAAGCTCGGCGTGCGCCCAGTATTCAAGCGCATCGATACCTGTGCCGCGGAATTCGCCTCGCCCACCGCCTATATGTATTCGACCTATGAGGCGCCGTTTTCCGGCCAAACCGCGGACGAAAGCGCGCCGTCGGACCGCAAGAAGGTCATCATCCTCGGTGGCGGACCGAATCGCATCGGCCAGGGCATCGAATTCGACTATTGCTGTTGCCACGCCTGCTTTGCGCTGGACGAGGCAGGCTATGAGACCATCATGATCAACTGCAATCCGGAGACGGTGTCGACCGACTATGACACCGCCGATCGGCTGTATTTCGAGCCGTTGACGGCCGAAGACGTGCTGGAGATCATCGCGACCGAGCGCAGCAACGGCACACTGCATGGCGTGATCGTGCAGTTCGGTGGCCAGACGCCGCTGAAACTCGCGCGCGCGCTGGAAGCGGCCGACGTGCCGATTCTCGGCACCTCGCCCGATGCGATCGACCTCGCCGAAGACCGCGACCGCTTCAAGCGCATCCTCGACAAGCTGCGCCTGAAGCAGCCGAAGAACGGCATCGCCTATTCGGTGGAACAGTCGCGCCTGGTCGCGGCCGATCTCGGCCTGCCGCTGGTGGTTCGCCCGTCCTACGTGCTGGGCGGCCGCGCCATGCAGATCATTCGCGAGGAGGAGCAGCTCGACAATTATCTGCTCGGCACCCTGCCTGAGCTCGTGCCGGCCGACGTCAAGGCGCGCTATCCCAACGACAAGACCGGCCAGATCAACACCGTGCTCGGCAAGAACCCGCTGCTGTTCGACCGCTATCTGTCGGATGCGACCGAGGTCGACGTCGACTGCCTCTGCGACGGCAGCGACACTTTCATCGTAGGCATCATGGAGCACATCGAGGAGGCCGGCATCCATTCCGGCGACTCCGCCTGCTCGCTGCCGCCGCATTCGCTCGATGCCAACACCATCGAGGAACTGGAGCGGCAGACCCGTGAGCTCGCGCTCGGCCTCGACGTGGTCGGCCTGATGAACGTGCAATACGCCATCAAGGACGGCGACATCTATGTGCTGGAAGTCAATCCGCGCGCCTCGCGCACGGTGCCGTTCGTGGCGAAAGTGATCGGCACGCCGGTGGCCAAGATCGCAGCCCGCATCATGGCCGGCGAGAAGCTCGCTGACTTCAAGCTGAAAAAGAAGAAGCTCGGCCATGTCGGCGTGAAGGAATCCGTCTTTCCGTTCGCGCGCTTCCCTGGCGTCGATACCGTGCTCGGTCCGGAGATGCGCTCGACCGGCGAAGTGATGGGCATCGACCGCTCGTTCGAGGTGGCGTTTGCCAAGAGCCAGCTCGGCGGCGGCACGCGCGTGCCCCGCAAGGGCACGGTGTTCGTCTCGGTGCGCGGCGACGACAAGATGCGCATTGCCGATGCCGTGCGGCTGCTGCATTCGCTCGGCTTCAAGGTGATGGCAACCTCGGGCACACAGCGCTATCTCAGTGACAACGGCGTGCCGACCGAGAAGGTCAACAAGGTGCTGGAGGGCCGACCGCACATCGTCGACGCCATCACCAATGGCGACGTGCAGCTCGTGTTCAACACCACCGAGGGGCCACAGGCGTTGGCCGACAGCCGGTCGCTGCGGCGGGCTGCCCTCTTGCATAAAGTGCCCTATTACACCACTCTTTCGGGGGCCAAGGCCGCTGCCCAGGGCATCCGAGCCTATCGGGACGGCGACCTTGAGGTCCGCACCCTGCAGAGCTACTTTTCCGAGAGTTGATCGCGCCCGGGGGCTAGAGTCCCCGCTAAGCGATTGGAAAACAAGCCGTTAGGCTGGAACTCCCGCTCGTTGTGGACGTTGTGTCGGCCCCGAAAGGGGCCGAAATTAATGAGGCTTTTGGCGCCTTGGGCGGGCGACCAAAGGCCGAATCGACAATCGTTGCGTGCGGGCCTTCAATGGAACCGCACGCGCTGAAGGACAGGAAGAATGATGGAAAAGGTTCCGATGACGGCGACCGGCTACGCCGCCCTCGAGGAGGAATTGAAGCATCGCCAATCGGTGGATCGTCCGCGCATCATCGAACATATCGCGGAAGCGCGTTCGCATGGCGACCTGTCGGAGAACGCGGAGTACCACGCGGCGAAGGAAGAGCAGTCGCATAACGAGGGCCGCATCGCCGAGATCGAGGACAAGCTCGCCCGCGCCGACGTCATCGACATCACAAAGCTGTCCGGCGACACCATCAAGTTCGGCGCCACCGTCACGCTGATCGACGAGGACACCGACAAGAAGGCGGTGTGGCAGATCGTCGGCGAGGTCGAGGCCGACGCCAAGAAGGGCCGCATCTCCATCACCTCGCCGCTGGCGCGCGCGCTGATCGGCAAGAAGAAGGGTACGACCGTGGAAGTGATGGCCCCCGGCGGCGCCAAGGCCTACGAGATCACCAAGGTCGAGTGGCGCTAGCAAATCGCCCCCATCCGGGGCGTTGACGGAGAGCGGCATGCGGCAGTTCGCCTTGATGGTCGCTCTCCTGGCAATGTCGTCATTGACCGCGGCCGGCCTGCGCGCCGCCGAGCTCGAAATCCCGCCGCGTCATCCCGCCGAAAATGTCTCGATACAGAAGGGGCCGCCGAATTGCAGCCGGTGGACCGACGAATGCGTCAACTGCACGCGCGGCGCCGATGGCGAAGCACCGGTCTGCAGCAATATCGGCTTTGCATGTCAGCCCAAGGCGATCCGCTGCGTTGCCCCCGAAGCGCCAGGCAAGTAACTCGCAGGTGACCCCGGCTTGGGCGGCTTCTTGTTGCGTTGCAAAGCATGCGCTGCGGCAGCGCGTCGTCGCCGGAATGAATCAAATCGGTGGGTGTTCATTTCACATGCCGGTGACGCGTGCCGGCTATTGCGATAGTTCTAGGCATCTGGGGTCGTCAAATCAGGGGGAGACACATGGATCAATTCGACAGAATGCTCGAAAAGTGGCAGCCGGTTGCGCTGAGCCTGTTCCGCTTCATCACGGGACTGCTGCTGCTTCAGTACGGCATCGCCAAGATTTTCAAGTTCCCGGTCGTTCCGATGTTCGCCAACATCCCGCCGTTGATCTACACAGCGGGCTTGATTGAGCTGATTCTCGGCGCCCTGCTGATGATCGGCCTGTTCACGCGCATCAGCGCGTTCATCCTATCCGGCGAAATGGCGTGCGCCTACTTCCTGGGCCACATGTTCAAGGATCCTGCCAAGCCGGTATTCCTGCCACTCATCAACCAAGGTACCGGCGCAATCCTGTTCTGCTTCGCCTGCCTCTATCTTGCGACCGCGGGCGGCGGGCCCTACAGCGTCGATACGATGATGCGGAAGAAGTAGGCCGCAGCGTCATTGCGAGGAGCATAGCGACGAAGCAATCCATCGCGCCACAAGCGGAAGCATGGATTGCTTCGCGGAGCCCGTCATACGGCGCGCATTCGCGCGCCCCGTTGGTTCGCAGTGACGGCGGTGGAACCGTCAGCCCCGCTTCAAATCCAGCGGCACCGCCGCATCATATTTCGAATTGTGCAGCACCAGCGACGTCCTGACGTTGCGTACATGGGGTGCGGCGGTCAGATGCGTGACGAAATCCTGGAAGGTCGCCATGTCGGGGGCGACGCATTTCAGGATGAAATCCACCTCGCCCGACAGCATCCAGCATTCCCGCACCAAAGGCTCGGCGCGCACGAATTCCTCGAAGGCGCGCAAATCGGCATCCGCCTGGCTCGAGAGGTGGACGGAGGCAAACACGGTGACGTCGAAGCCAAGCCGGCGCGGGTCGAGCAGGCCGCGATAGCCCTGGATGTAGCCCTCTTCCTCCAGGGTACGGACGCGGCGCAGGCAGGGCGGCGGCGAGATGCCGACCCGCTTGGCCAGTTCCACATTGGTGATTCGACCGTCGGCCTGGATCTCGCTGAGGATTTTGAGGTCGATTTCGTCCAGATGCTTCGACACGCGCGCCGGGTTCCCTGAAACTGCAACTATCGGGGATTTTCCCCTGTAACTCTCTTAGCGCAGTGTGCGCGGAAAGCGCAATTTTATTTCGCGTGCACTGCCGCAATTTCTCACGAATGCGGGAAAATTCGCCGAGATGGATTGCAAAACTTGCATAGCTGGCCACATGTCATAGACTTGGAAATGACAATTTCGGCGCCGCCGCGCTGCCTTTCCGGGCAGTTTCCACCTCAGACGCCGATCTTCCCCTGCGAGAGTGCACCTGCCCATGCCCGCCCCTATCCATGCCAAGGTCGTCATCATCGGTTCCGGTCCGGCTGGATACACCGCCGCCATCTACGCGGCGCGCGCGATGCTGGAGCCGGTGCTGATCCAGGGCATCCAGCCCGGTGGGCAGCTCACCATCACCACCGACGTGGAAAACTATCCGGGCTTTGCCGACGTCATCCAGGGCCCGTGGCTGATGGAGCAGATGGAAAAGCAGGCCGCCCATGTCGGAACCAAGATCGTCACCGATCTCGTGACCAAGCTCGAATTGGCGCAGCGGCCGTTCCGCCTCACCTGCGACAGCGGCGAGATCTATTTGGCGGAGACCGTGATCCTGGCGACCGGCGCGCAGGCGCGCTGGCTCGGGCTGCCGTCGGAAGAAAAGTTCAAGGGTTTTGGGGTTTCCGCCTGCGCCACCTGCGACGGCTTCTTCTATCGCGGGAAGGAAGTGATCGTGGTCGGCGGCGGCAACACCGCGGTCGAGGAAGCTATGTTCCTCACCAATTTTGCATCGAAGGTCACGGTGGTGCACCGGCGCGACCATTTCCGCGCCGAGCGCATCCTGCAGGACCGCCTGTTCAAGAACCCGAAGATCTCGGTGGTCTGGGACAGCGCCATCGACGAGATCAAGGGCGAGGAGAATCCGAGCAAGGTCACCTCGGTGCGGCTGAAGAACGTCAAGACCGGCGCACTGACGGAAGTTCCTGCGGACGGCATCTTCATCGCCATTGGACACGCGCCGGCGACTGAACTGGTGAAAGACCAGATCAAGCTGAAACCGTCCGGCTATGTGGAGGTGGCGCCGAACTCGACCGCCACCTCGGTACCGGGATTGTTTGCCGCGGGCGACGTCGCTGACGAGACCTGGCGGCAGGCAGTCACGGCCGCTGGCCTCGGCTGCATGGCAGCGCTCGAGGCCGAACGTTTCCTCGCATTGCGCGCGAGCGATCGCGCGGCGGCAGAATAGCGACAGCGGCAGCAAAGCAATGGCACGATCCAGAGACGGATTTACGGATATGGACTGGGACAAGCTGAAGGTGTTTCACGCCGCGGCGGAGGCTGGCAGCTTCACGCATGCGGGCGAACAACTCGGCCTGTCGCAATCGGCGGTGTCGCGCCAGGTCAGCGCGCTGGAGCAGGAGCTGTCGGTCTCGCTGTTCCATCGCCACGCCCGCGGCCTGATCCTCACCGAGCAGGGCGACCTGTTGTTCCGCACCGCGCATGACGTGTTCATGCAGCTGCAGGCGGCGCGCGCCAAACTCACCGACAGCCGCGAGCGGCCGAGCGGGGATCTCAAGATCACCACGCCGCCGGCGCTCGGCATCAACTGGCTGGTGCCGCGGCTCGACGAGTTCACCGCGCTCTATCCCGATATCCGCATCTCGCTGATCGTCACCGACGAGGAGCTCGATCTGTCGATGCGCGAGGCTGACGTGGCGATCCGCACCCGCAAGCCGACCCAACCCGATCTGATCCAGCGCAAACTGTTCTCGATCGGCTTCCATGCCTATTGCTCGCCGGAATACATCAAGCGCTTCGGCACGCCGCGCACGCTCGACGATCTCGACCAGCATCGCATCATCGTGCTGAGCGACTCCCAGGTGCAGCCGCATTTGCAGAACCGCAACTGGCTGATCGAAGCCGGCCGCAACGGTTCGGGTCCGCGCGATGCCTATTTCAGGGTCAACAACATCCTGGGCCTGGTCCGCGCCTGCCAGCAGGGCCTCGGCATCGCCGCGCTGCCGGATTACCTGGTCGAGGACAACAACCGCCTGGTGCAACTGTTCGGCGAGTCCGACTCGATGCAGATCGACACCTACTTCGTCTATCCCGAAGAGTTGAAGACGGTAGCGCGGGTGCAGGTGTTCCGCGACTTCGTGGTCAGCAAGGCGCAGCGCTGGCCGTCATAGCCTTTGCTTATCGACTCGCGTCCCGCGCGAGCCCCCTGAGTCCGCATGTCTGACATGCGGCTCCGGTGCTTGCTGTAGGGCAATGGCGCACCCCATAATGACCGTACGCTGAGCTTTCGCGTTACGCATTTGTCCCCCTCCTCCAGTGGCGCGGACGTTCAGTAATCCCTCTTGGAAGGTGATTGTGTCGGCCTCACGTGGCCAATACCTAAGCCGGGCTCTTTGAGCCCGGCTTTTTTTCTGCGTCGAGCGAATGCACCGAGTGCAATGTCATGCCGTTGACATCAGAGCTGCCTGCCCGCATGATTGAATCATGATCACGTTTCCGTGTGTCGCAGCGCAGGTGAAAAAAGGTCCCCTCCCGGGGACTTGCGATCGCGCGCGCTGAAATTCTGAAAGCCCAGCCGATCCCAAACCCCGCCGTTCGGACGGGGTTTTTGTTTGGTCCCGTCTCCGGCTCAAGCCTAGCGAAGGAGAAGGACCATGAGTGACTTACGAGAGCAATTGCGCGGCCTGTGGCTGCCGCTGGTGACGCCGTTCCGCGGCGGTGAGCTGGATGAAACGTCGCTGCGGCGGCTGGTGCGGCACTATGCGAGCCTGCCGGTGGACGGTTTCATCCTCGCAGCTACATCAGGCGAGGGCATGTCGCTCAGCATCCGCGAACTGGAGCGGCTGGTCGCAATCACGCGCGCCGAAACTTCCGCCAGCCGGCGCTACATCCCGATTCTCCTCGGTCTGTCAGGCGCCAGCACGTACAAGCTGCGCGATGCGCTGGACGAGACAGCGACCTGGCCGATCGACGGCTACCTGATCGCAAGCCCCTATTACACGCGGCCGTCGCAGCGCGGTCTGCTGCAACATTTCACCGCACTGGCCGACCACGCTGCCTTTCCGCTCGTGCTCTACAACATTCCATACCGCTGCGCGGTCGGCATCGACAACGACACGATGCTGCGGCTCGCCGAACATCCCAACATCATCGGCCTGAAGGATTGCTGCGCCGATCGCGCGCAATCGATCGACCTGCTGCGACGGCGTCCCGCCGGCTTCCGCGTGCTCACCGGCGAGGACGCGCAGTATCACAACGCGCTGGTCGACGGCGCCGATGGCGCGATCCTGCTCTCCGCCCATGTCGAGACCGAAGCTTTTGCCGCCGTGCGGACGCTGTTGTGGGAGGGCAACCAGGAGGGCGCGGCCGCGCAGTGGCGCGAGGTCGCCGAGCTGACGCGGCTGCTGTTCACCGAGCCGAGCCCCTCGCCGGCCAAGCACTGGCTGTGGCGCAACGGATTGATCGACAGCCCCGAGGTGCGGCTGCCGATGGTGGAGGTGGGAGCCGAGCTGGCTGCTGCGCTCGATCGCGAGATCGAGCAGCGGTCGCCGCCGCGATTGCGAAGGGCGTAGCCACGCTAGCGCGGCGAAGGCGCTTCATCTCTCCCTGCGGGAGAGGCGAAGCGCGGGTCCTAACCGGCTACATAGGTAACAGAATAGACCGGCGACATGGGTAACAGGTCAACTGATCGGCAAGGAGGACTTGCCGATGGGGTGGAAGGAGACCTGTGCTGTGGAAGAGCGGATGCGCTTTATGGTGGCGGTTGAGAAGGGCGAGGAATCGTTTGCGGCGATCTGCCGGCAGTTCGATGTAAGTCGCCGGATTGGATACAAGTGGCTGGGCCGCTTCGAAGAGGAAGGAGTTGCCGGCCTGCTCGACCGCTCGCGAGCGCCGCGGCATCATCCGCAGGCGATTGCCGCGAAGCTCGCCGAGCGCTGCCTTGAGGTGCGGCGGGCGCATCCGACCTGGGGCCCGATGAAGGTGCGGGCCTATCTGGAGCGAGTCGCGCCCAAGACGGCTTGGCCGGCGCCGAGCACGATCGGTGAACTTTTCGACCGCGAGGGGCTGACCGTGAAGCGCAAGCTGCGCCGGCGCAGCCCGCCATTGAGCGCGCCCTTTGCCCATTGCGAGGCCGCCAACGACGTCTGGTGCATCGACTTCAAGGGTTGGTTCCTGACCGGCGACGGCCAGCGGTGTGAGCCGCTGACGTTGACCGACGCCCACAGCCGCTATCTGTTGCGCTGCCAGGCGCTGTCCCGGACGGATACCGACCATGTCTGGCCGGTGCTCGATGCAGCCTTCCGCGAGTTCGGGCTGCCTCGTTACATGCGGTCGGACAACGGATCTCCCTTTGCTTCG
>Ga0081539_10001181_pt1 | contig 47185 bp, 51 predicted proteins | sample TabmetS4T2R2_FD_71023 | JGI IMG/M metagenome (GOLD analysis project Ga0081539, IMG submission 71023) | Tabebuia heterophylla rhizosphere microbial communities from the University of Puerto Rico - S4T2R2 | ecosystem: Host-associated > Plants > Roots > Rhizosphere ... | reverse complement strand
CTGCGAGGCACTGGTGGAAGCGATGGGTCTGGCGCTCTCGGCGATCACCGCCCGAGACGTCTGCGGCTTCTTCGGAAATAGCGGCTACCGTACGATGGACCAACCGCTATGACAGATGCTCTAAGAGCGACCAGAAACCCTCAATCGTGTTCGTGTGAACGTCGCCAGCGACGTAGATTTCTTCGGCGTGATGTATCCGGTCGTGCTTGTATCCGTCCCGGTTAAGCGAGTCGTACACTCTGTATTCGTCCGTGTAGATCATCGCTTCGGGCAGAACCTTCTTCTTGACGTGCGGCATGATCTCCGCTCGCTTGGCGTTCGGGAGAGCCTTTGCGACCACGCGGCCTTTACGCTCTCCGTTGCGCTCTACCATCCCGAACACCGGGGTCTTGTGGGAGTCCTTGCCGGGACGACCGCGCTTGGTTCCCCGCCGCCGACCACCAACGTAGGTTTCGTCCATTTCGACCGTGCCGCTAAGAGGCTCGTTGTCGTCGCCTTGAAGCAGGGAGCGAATCTTGTTCGCCATGCGCCATGCCGTCTTGTACGTTACGCCCAATTCGCGCTCTAGCTGCTTCGCGGAGATGCCGCATCGTGTCTGTGACATAAGGAAGATGGCGTGAAACCACAGCCTAAGCGAGGTAGACGAATTCTCGAAGATGGTGCCGACCAGAGGATACTCCTGATGACCGCAATACTGGCACTCGTAGCAGGTGCGATTCCTTACCCGATGGTGCTTGGTGACGCGCTCGCACTTCGGACAGTGGATGCCGTCAGGGTAGAGGTAGCCGACAAGCCAATCCATACAGGCGGCGTCGTCGGGAAAATCGCCGTCGAACTCGTAGAAGGTGTAGCGGCTCTGAGAGGACTGCGCCCTCTGGGGATTGTTTCTGTACGCCTTGCTCATGGTCGGCTCCGGTGGTCGCTGTCTGTACCACCAATATACCAAAAACATGTACATGTGTCAAGGGGATAATTACCTTGGGAAAAGTATTTAGAAGCAGTGACTGACAGAATTGTTGAAACCGATCCGGTCCAAGATTCTCATAAGCGTAGTCCATGTGGTTTGCCTCCACCGAAATAGTCGGAATCAGTTCAATTCATATTCTCTCACACAGCGTAAAGCGGCGTGATACAGATGCTGACGGGAAGACGAGTCTCTGCTAAGAACAGTTACAATAAGAATTGTATAGCAACGTACACAGCAAGCCGCAGATGCTACCTCGACGATCATCTATTGCTAGAGCGATATCAGCACAACTCAATAAGCAGGCAGCTGCTGTTCTGAATGGCTACTTCGACTATCGCAGGATCAACTCATCTGTTGCGAACCCTTGCTGCTTGTGGGCCATTATCTGTGAATCTTGAAAAAGTATTGGGGCCCAGAATCGAACCGGAGACTCCATGATTTTCGGTCATGTGCTCTTACGCCTCCGCTCCACGTAGCGCATGATCCCGGCTGTCAGCATCTCGTAGTTGCCGGCGAGGTCGTAGTGTTCTGAGTCTTCGGGCTCCGCGCCTTCGGCGAGCATCTCGGCGTCACCTTTGGCGCCGAGTTCAAGGGAGATCTCATCCCGATCCGCACCCTCGTCCATCCTTCCCTCGACGAAGAGCAGCCAGTCCTGCAACCGCTGCTCCAGCTCGGAGAGATGGCGCTCCACGTCATCATACTCGCCGAAGTGGGTTGGGCGCAGGCTCTCTGGAGCGGCCTGCCGGATGGCCTCGATGCTCTTGAGCCAGGCGTCCACGTCAACCTCCGGCGGCGGCGTCGGGGGACGAACGTAGGCGTGGCCCGGAAGCCGGATGCCCGCCACGTCTCCGGCAAACATCGCGCCGGATTCGGGATCAAGGTACGCCAAGTGGTGGTAAGCGTGGCCCGGCGTGTCGTACGCCCGCAGGATGCCGCCGACTGCCTCCACCTCCTCGCCGTCTCCCAGGATCACGATGCGGTCCTCCGGTACGGGCCTCGCGTCGCCCCAGAGCTCCTCCATCCTGTCGCCGTAGATGCGGGTGGCGCTGTTGACGAGCTTCGATGGGTCAACCAGGTGCGGGCGGCCGACCTCGTGCACGTAAAACGTGGCGTTCGGCAGCATCTCCGCCACATGGCCCGATGCCCCGCCGTGATCCAGGTGTATGTGCGTCAGGAAGACCCCGCGCACGTCCTCAGGGGAGACACCGTTGGCTTCGAGGCCGTTCGTGAGGGATTCCAGGCACGTCGTCGGGCCGGTCTCCACGATGGCCGCCGAGTTTCCAGTGTCGTCCGTCAGCAGGAACGAGGCGATGACCTGTTCACGCCCCATGAAGTTCAGGTCAAGCGTCTGTATCTTCATTCGTCCCCGCCCTGTCGTGAGATTTAGCCACCCACGCAGCGTAGCAGATGAAGGGTCGGTGGTAGGGGATCAGGGGTCGAGCGAGAAGTTCGGGTTCTCTATGAGGCCGACGACGTTGCCGAACGGGTCCGTGACGGTGGCAACGCGGATGCCCTCCCCCACGTCCTGGACAGATTCTCGCTCGGTTGCACCGGATTCGAGCAGCCTTCGTAAGGCCGCATCTGCATCCTCCACGCCCCAGTACGTGACGCCGGCTGGACTGTCGCCAGGGGCATCGTCTTCCTGCGGCAGCAACCCGAGTTCGTAGCCCCCGACGTTGAAGCCTGCGTAGAAAGGCTCGTCGAAGTACGGCCCGAAGCCGAGCACGGATGCGTACCACTCCTTCGCCCGGTCCAGGTCGGTTACGACGTAGATCACGGTCCTCAAACCAAGGAACATCGTCACTCCTTTCCACCCACGAGTGGGTTTCACCTTCATGATGATTGTACGGACCTTTGTTCGCTTCCAAAGATGCGGTCTTTGTGTAGATAATCCTCTGTCCCGCGTTTGATAGACTCCCGGGACCGTGGAAGACGCCGGTGGCGGAGACAGCCACCCGTAACATGGAGGGTTTTGCCTTGGATCTCGACCTCATGCGCGAGTTGTCCGTAAAGACCGACTCGAAGATCGTACTCCTCGTCCTCGACGGCCTCGGTGGCCTCCCGATGGAACCGGGCGGCAAGACCGAACTCGAGGCCGCAAACACCCCCAACCTCGACGCTTTGGCCGCCACCTCGGACCTTGGCCTGAGCCGTCCGGTCGCGGCGGGCGTGAGTCCTGGAAGCGGCCCCGGACACCTCGGCCTCTTCGGCTATGATCCGCTGCGCTTCCAGGTCGGGCGCGGCGTACTGTCGGCCCTTGGAGTCGGCTTCGACCTGGGTGAGACCGACCTCGCCGCCCGCGTGAACTTCGCCACCCTGGACGACTCCGGCAGGATCTCCGACCGCCGCGCCGGACGCATCCCGTCCGAGAAGGGCGAGGAACTGGTCGAGATGCTGAACGAGAACGTGGAGATCGAAGGCGTCGAGACCTTCGTGATGCACGAGAAAGAGTACCGGGCCGTGGCGATATTCCGGGGCGAAGATCTCTCCGGCGACCTCGCCGACTCTGACCCGCAGCGTACCGGCCTCGAACCGCTCGCTGTGAAGCCGACGGAGGATTCGCCGGAGGCCGGGAAGAGCGCGAAGATAGCCAACGCTTTCGTCCAGCAGGCGAACGAGATCCTTGCGGACCAGCACCCGGCGAACACCGTGCTCGTGCGCGGCTTCGGAATGCACCCGGCCCTCCCGTCCTTCGACGAGGCGTACAAGCTGAATGCCGCCGCCATAGCCAGCTACCCTATGTACAAGGGCCTCGCCCGCCTTGCCGGGATGGAATTGCAGAAAGAGGGCGAGGGCATCGCAGGTGAGTTCGAGACGCTGAGGAGTAGCTGGGACGGTCACGATTTCTTCTTCGTCCACGTCAAGCCGACCGACGCGGCCGGGGAGGACGGGGACTTCGAGCGCAAGGCGCGGGTCATAGAGGAGGTTGATGGGCTCATCCCGGTCCTCCTAGATCTTGGCCCTGATGCGCTTGCCGTTACGGGCGACCACGCGACGCCGGCCCGGCTCAAGAGCCACTCCTGGCACGGGGTCCCGTTCCTGCTGCACTCCCCGTACACGCTGCCGACGGCAGAGGCGTTCGGGGAGCGGGCTTGCGCGGGCGGGTCGCTCGGGGTGTTCCCGGCGGAGGAGATCATGGGTTTCCTCATGGGCCACTCTCTCAAGCTCAACCGCTTCGGCGCTTGAGGGCCGTGGGTCGCAAGCCGTGAGTCGTGAGCCGTTTTCTCTCGGCTCCCGGCGAAAAGACCTCGAATCCCTCGAACGCGAGATAACCTCTTGCCGCCGCTGCCCGCGTCTCGTGGAGTGGCGCGAGACCGTCGCCCGCGAGAAACGGGCCGCCTTCCGCGAAGAGACGTACTGGGGCCGACCCGTGCCGGGCTTCGGCGACCCGGAGGCCAACATCGTGGTCTTCGGCCTCGCCCCGGCGGCCCATGGGGCCAACCGCACGGGACGCTTCTTCACCGGCGACCGATCGGGAGATTTTCTGTTTGCGGGACTGCATCGCGTGGGTTTCTCCAACAGCCCCATCTCGCGTCGCAAGGACGATGACCTCAGGCTCTCGGGAGTCTGGATCTCCGCCGCCGTCCGCTGCGCCCCGCCGCAGAACAAACCGGCCGTCGAAGAGCGCGACGCCTGCCTCCCCTTCAGCCTTCGGGAGTTGGATCTCCTGGACGCGAAGGTAATGGTCTGCCTCGGCGCCTTCGCCTGGGACGCCGCCCTGCGCCTCTTTGGGGTCCGTCCCAAACCGAAGTTTGGACATGGCACGGAGTACGTGGTGGATGGGAAAGGCGTAACGCTTTTCGGCTGCTACCACGTCTCCCAGCAGAACACCTTCACCGGCGTACTTACACCGGAGATGCTCGACGCCGTGCTGCTTCGGGCGCGGGAGCTTGCGGAGACAACGTGACCTGCTCCAGAACGGAAGTCTTCGCTAGAATGCGTCCGGTGCGGGAACGATGCCTGACAGCTTGAAGAAGATCCTCATAGCCGTGCTGCTCGCCGCCGCGATGTCTGCCGCGGGCTGCACGGAGACGACCAGCATCAACTCCGGGGGACCCACCGGGGCGGCCCCCGGGCCCACGTCCAGCGCATCATCCCCTCCCTCCACCATGGGGATGGAGACGACGGCGGGGACCGGCACGCTCGAAACCAGCCATGGCGGTGAGCCCGATGTGGTGCTCCGGGTGGAGGGTGATTCCGGTGTCACCTTCTCCGGGTTGTGCGAGGTCGGAGACCAGGAAGCCGTGCTAGGCGGCGGCAGGGTCCCCGAGCGCTACGAATTCACCACGCGCGGAAAGCGGCTCTCGTGCAGGATCCAGAAGCAAGACTCCGGTGATGGAGACCTCAAGGTCACGCTCCTCGCTCGCGGCAGTACCCACTCCGTGCAGCAGGTCAACACCCCGGACAGCGCCATAAACGTCACCTACGACGGCGGCTAGAACATCGTCGTGACGGTGGGGATCGTCCTGCCAGCGGCGCCGGACGCGGGTACAATAGCCGTTCGCCAGTCGAGATCCGGGGAAGGAGCGAGCCCGTGGACGTTATGAATCGTGAAGAATCCTGGAAGCTTCTGTGCGAGTGGACCGAGAGCGAATCGCTCCGCAAGCACATGCTCGCCGTGGAGGCCGCCATGCGCGCCTACGCCGCGAAGTTCGGCGAGGACGAGGAGAAGTGGGCCGTGACTGGCCTGCTGCACGACATGGACTACGAGAAACACCCCACCCCTGACGAACACCCGACGGTCGGCGTCCGCGAGCTGGAACGTCTCGGCTACTCCGAGGACGTGCGGACGGCGATACTCAGCCACGCCGACTACCTCGACGTGCCCCGCGACACCCTGATGTCCAAGACCCTCTACGCCGTGGACGAGCTATCCGGCTTAATAACCGCCGTCGCGCTCATGCGGCCAGAAGGTCTCAACGGCCTCAAGGCCAAGAGCGTCCGCAAGAAGATGAAGCAGAAGTCCTTCGCCGCCAACGTCAACCGCGATGACATCACGCGCGGGGCCGAGGATCTCGGCGTGGACCTGAACGAGCACATAGAGTTCGTGGCAGCCGCGATGCGCGAGCGCGCCGACGTTCTCGGCCTCGTCCCGAAGGGGGCTTAGCAAGCTCGCCGCCCTTTGCTACGATGGGCGGGCTGTAATCTAGCGGGAGGAGAATCGCGGTGGTCCGGGTCATGGTCGTGTTCGGGGGACGCAGCGGGGAGCACGAGGTCTCCCTCGCCTCTGCCCGCGCCATCGCCGAGGCCCTGCGGAGCAGCGGTGATTACGACGTGGTCCCGGTCGGGATAACGCGGGAAGGACGTTGGATCTCCTCCGGCGACCCCATGCGCGAACTGGAGTCCAGCCCCAGAGAACTGCCTGACGGCTCCACCCTCGAATCCCCCGCCTCCGGCCCGCCGGCCGCCACGGACGACAAGCTGCCAGCGGATCTCGGCGGCGTGGACGTGGTCTTCCCGGTGCTGCACGGCCCGTACGGCGAGGACGGGACCATCCAGGGCATGCTGGAGCTTGCCGGTATCCCTTACGTCGGGAGCGGGGTTTTGGCCAGCGCCGTCGGGATGGACAAGATCACCATGAAGAAAATCTTCGCCCACCACGGCCTCCCGCAGGTAGAGTGGATCGGCCTCACCCGCAAGGAGTGGTGCGAGGATCAAAGCTCCACAGTGCGTCGGATCGAAGAAACCCTGGGCTATCCGTGTTTCGTCAAGCCGGCGAACCTTGGCTCCAGCGTCGGCATAAGCAAGGCAGAGGACGCCGATGGCCTGGCGAAAGCCCTCGACGCGGCGGCCCAGCTTGACCGTCGCCTCATAGTCGAGGCTGGCGTGGACGCCCGCGAGGTGGAGGTCGCCGCGCTCGGCAACGAGGACCCGAAGATCTCGCTTCCCGGTGAAATCTCCATCACCACCAACGAGTTCTACGACTACGAGGCCAAGTACGTCGAGGGTGGGATGGAGCTCATCGTCCCCGCCGATATACCGGACGATACGGCGGAAGAATTACGGCGCATCGTCCGCACAGCGTACACGGCCATAGACACGGCGGGCATGGCGAGGGTGGATTTTTTCGTGGAGCGCGGGACGGGCAGGCTGCTGCTAAACGAGATCAACACCATCCCAGGCTTCACCCCCACCAGCGTCTACGCGAGGCTCTGGGACGCCAGCGGTCTCCCTTACGAGGAGCTGCTGGATCGCCTCATCCAGCTCGCGCTGGAGCAGCACGACGCGAAGCGATGACCTTCTCTCCCGTCGTCCTCCTCCAGAACGGCTCCGGCAAGGAGACGACCACCATACTCGACCAGGCGTCAGATACAGGGAAAGACGTAGCCAGAGGCTCGTTGGATGTCTTGGGTATCCTGAACGACTTTCTCGCCGAAGCTTACGGGTATCTGATCAGCCCCAAGTTCATAAGCAATGTCCTGGCATCCATCCTGGTGATAGTGCTCGGGGTGCTGGCGTACCGGGTTCTGACGCACGGCGTGCCCCGGATCCTGCGGTGGCGCAGGCGACGCGAGGAAATCTTCGACGCCGAAGCCGTGACCCGCATCAAGCGCCAGGACACCGCCATAACCCTGATCCGCAACGCCCTGCGCTACGTGGTCTTCATCGTCGTCGTGCTCTTCGTACTCTCCATCTTCATCCGCAACCCGCTGCCGGCCACGGCCGGCGCCACCCTCCTGGCCGCCGTGCTGGGTTTTGGGGCGCAGAGCTTCCTGCGGGATGTGATCGCCGGTTTCTCCATCGTGTTCGAGGGGCAGTACAGCGTGGGCGATTTCATCGAGGTTGAGCCAACGAAGGCCGCCGGGGTGGTCGAGGAGTTCGGGTTACGGACGACCAAGATCCGGGCCCTCTCCGGCGAGATCATCTTCGTCCCCAACGGCACGATGCAGGGCGTCCGCAACTTCGTCTCGGGCCAGCAACGCTTCACCGTGGAGGTGCAGCTCTCGGACGCCGAGGCGGTTCCCAGGGTCATCGAATCTCTGGACGAGGCAGCCAACCTGTACCTGACGCCGCCGCGCCTGGTCGGCAGGGAAGAGACAGACGGAAGGGTACGCCTTCGTATTCTGGCCGGGGTGCTGCCCTCGATGGCGTGGCTGGTAGAGGAGAACCTCACGGGACGCATCAAAGCCGCGGCGGGCGAGGAGGCCCTGGCGGCGGAACCCCTAATCTACAAGGTGGACCAGGCGAACCTGCGCCGCATCCGTGACCTCATTCCCCAGGAAGGCGAACGCAGGGACCAATAGCCTGCGCTGGTAAGATCATGGCATGGGCGAAGACCGGCCAAAGCTGTACGATGAACTCGCCGGCTGGTGGCGGCTGATCTCACCGACCGAAGAGTATGTTGAAGAGGCATCGTTCTTCGCTGAACTCTTCCGGGCAGGAAACGTAGAAACCATTCTCGAACTCGGCAGCGGCGGCGGCAACGTCGCATGGTTCCTCAAGCGAGACTTCACCCTTACGCTCACCGATCTCTCGTCAAAAATGCTGGCAGAAAGCAGGAAGCAAAATCCGGAACTCGAACATATCAAGGCCGACATGCGCTCCCTGCGCCTGGACAGGATGTTCGATGGCGTCCTCATCCACGACGCCATCATGTACATGACCACCGAGGAAGACCTGCGGGCAGCCCTCTCGACGGCCCACGAGCACTGCAAACCAGGCGGGGTCTTGGTGATCGCCCCCGACTACGTGGCCGAAACCTTCCGTCCCAAGACCTCACACGGTGGGACGGACGAGGATGGGCGGGGCGTCAGGTACCTGGAGTGGACCTGGGATTCCGATCCGGACGACACCGAAGTCAACTACGAATTTATCGTGGTCTTGAGAGAAGGGGATGATCTCCGCGCCTTCGTTGACCGTCAGAAAAACGGCATCTTCCCGCGCGAAACCTGGCTACGATTGCTCCGGGATACCGGCTTTGACGCCCGTAGCGTCCCTGATCCGTCTTCCGGCGATGAACGCATCGAGGTCTTCGTGGGTCACAAGCGATAGCTGTGAAATAGCCCCGGCGAACAGCATGCGCCAGAGGGATGAATTGCGTGCCTGGCTATCCTTGCGGTGCGGTTTCTACGTTTCTTCTGGCTTCTCCCCCGGAGTCCAGTCCTCGCGCACCCGGCCGTTGGTCTGGGCGATCTCACGCGACTTGCGCTCGCGCTCCAACCTGTCAGCAGCCGCCGTGAGCAACTCTCGAACCTTCTCCAGGCGCTCACGCTCCGTGGGAAGCTCAAGGATCTGCTGTCGCGTCTCCAGGTCGAACTCTATGCGCCCGGCGATGGCGAAGGAGAGGTTGCGGTACGGCGGCTCTATCTCGATGCCGACGGAACCCTCGGTCGCCGCCTCCACCACCCGCTCCAGCAGCTTTATGCACTCCTCGGCCAGTGCCACCACGTCCTCTTCCGTCTCGTCTTCGAGGTACTCGACCTCGCCGACGTAGTAAGGCTTGCCCGTCATGATGTTGTTTAGCCGGAAGCGCCGGGAGCCTTCGACCAGAATCACGAGCCTGCCATCTTCATAACGCTCGACGAGTTCCACGATCCTGGCCGTACACCCGATCTCCCGTGTACCCGACTCGTCGGCGAGCACCATCCCGAACTCGGTCTCGTCCTCCAGGCACTCGTTGACCATCTGCTTGTAGCGTTCCTCGAAGATGTGCAGCGGCAGCGGCGCCCCCGGCATTAGGACCACGTTGAGCGGGAAAAGGGGTATGTCGGACAATCTTGTCTCTCCTCCTAGTTTCTCTATCCCGGATTCTATCTCAACGCCAGCCCGCAGTCTCACCAGACTCCCGCTATCATGTGGGGCGTGGAGGAGAGGGTACACGCAGGACGTGTTGCGTTCGTAACCGGCGGCGGCAGGGGCGTCGGCGCGGCGGGCGCCAGGCTTTTGGCAGAGGAGGGCGCGGCCGTCGCTGTCGCGGCCCGCACCCCGGACGAGGTCTCTTCCGTGGCGGAGGGGATCTCCGCTTCCGGCGGTCGGGCCATCCCGCTGGTCCTCGACGTAACGGACGAACGATCCGTCGCCGAGGGTTTCGAGCGATGCAGGGAAGAGCTCGGTCCCCCGACAATCCTGGTGAACAACGCCGGCACGCCCGGTGTTCCGCTACCAGTAGCGGCGATGGAGCCTGCATCCTGGCGCGGCGTCTTCGAGGCGAACGTCACCGGAGCGTTCCTCTGCGCGCGCGAAGCGTTGCCGACGATGGCGTCGGAGAACTGGGGGCGCATCATAAACGTCTCCAGCGCCGCGGCCCGCCATCCGCTGGCAGGCATGTCCGCCTACAGCGCCTCCAAGGCGGCCCTGGATCAGCTAACCCGCGTTCTCGCCCTGGAGGGAGAGCCTTACAACATCGCCGCCATCGGCGTGTACCCCGGCGTGGTGGATACCAGAATGCAGGAGAAATCCCGTAGTTTCGGCGCGAAGCTCATAGGAGAGCAACTCCACCGCATGTTCCAGGGCTACCGTGACTTCGGGATGCTGCGCCCGCCGGAAGAACCGGCCGAACTCATAAGCTACCTCTGCACGCCTGCCGCCGCGCGCCTGAACGGCCACATCGTACGCCTCGAACAGCTCGCCGCCCTCAAGGAAGAGGCTTGACGGAACCACTTGTCAGAAAGACCGTCATCGTGACAGGCGCCTCCTCCGGCATCGGGGCGGCTACGGCCCGCCTGCTCGCGGAGAACGGGTGCAACGTCGCCCTCGCCGCCCGGAGGAAGGAGCGCCTGGAGACGCTGGCCGCGGAGATCGGGGATCAAGCCCTCGCCATCCCAACCGACATAACAGTCCCCGAGTCTGCCGCCGGGCTTGCCGCACGGACAGTTGAGTGCTTCGGAAATGTGGACGTAGTCGTCAACAACGCGGGGCTCGGCTTGTACGCGCCGATCACCGAGGGAAAACCAGAGGACTGGCGAAGGATGTTCGACGTGAACGTGCTCGGCGCGCTCTACGTCACCCGTGCCGCCGCCCGTTACATGCTCCAGCGTGGTTCCGGCGACATCGTCTTCGTTTCCAGCGCCGCCGGACGCCGGGTACCGCACGGGCACGGAGCGGTCTACGCCGCCACCAAGCACGCCATCACCGCCATTGCCGAAGGGTTGAGGATAGATCTTCACGACAAAGGCATCAGGGTCATCAACGTGGAGCCGGGCCTGGTCCGCACCGAGTTCCCCCAAAATTCCTACGGGGATCCCGGCCATTACTACGCGGCCAAAGAGTACGCCCCGCTCGAAGCCGGAGATATTGCGGAAGCCGTGCTTTATGCCATCAAGCAACCGGCCCGCGTCAGCGTCAACGAAATTCTAGTCCGCCCGACGGAGCAGCAGAATTAGCTTGTATGTTTCAGGCATCAGCCTACAGAATTTAGGTGCTCGATTCGCCAAGTCTCCGCGCACACGAGGCACTTCTTCAAGCCGACCAAAGAAAAAGGACGCTATCCTTGTCGCGGCCTTACCTGATGGGCTGAAGCCTATTCGTCCTTGCTGATCCAGTACGTGAACGACCAGGCGCCGATGTAGAACGTCATTATCAGGAAAAACGCCGCGAAGAACCGGAAGATGCCGATAGGCTCTGGGTGCGCGGTGGTTCCTTGCTGGAAGAGCAGCAACGCCAGGTCCGTCATTCGGAGCCCCCCTTAAGGGAATCGCCGGCCGGGCAGTTCTTAGTGACGAGCTGCTGGTCGAGGGTGACGCACTGGTAGATCAGGTAGCCGGGATCGTTGTCCACCCGGCGCGATGTCTCGCGGGTATAGCCCATCGTGACCATCGTGAACACCACCGTCACGGTGCAGACCATCAGCGCGTACTGGCTCCATCGGCTGGCCTGGCCCCACCGGAAGCCGCTCGCCGTCGCCCGCAGATACAGCGCGATCACGAAGAACCCGACGAGCATCAGCCCGATCAGGCCGATGTACTTGTAGGGGTACATGCTACCGAGCGGTATCTGGGTGTCCTCGCCTCCCAGGAACACGAGCCCGATCTGGGGCACCAGGGAGGCATCGTTGGGAATGATGTTGAGCACGGTGAACAAACCCGTAAATCCTATCGCCCCGACAGAGAGCTTGCGCAGCGTCTCCATCGGCACGACGGCGAACCGCAGCTTGTGCACGAAGTAGGCCGTTGCGGCGATGCTCATTATGGCGAGGTAAATGGCGAGCAGGTTGAATACCCAGGACTTCTCGCCGAGCATGATGGTGCTGAAGGCGTCTGGGGCGCTCTCGCGGATGCCCTTGAGGTACCCGTAGCCGATGATCGGCTGGATGATCAAGAACCCGAAGCCCCAGATGATCCCCCAATGTCCCATCCAGTCGTAGTATTCCCGGTCGTCCTCGCGGGTTGCCCGCAGGTAGCGGAACGCGCCCCAGCCGGCGATCAGGAACCCGACGTACGAGAAGTTGCCCACGAAGCGGTGCATGTTCAGCGGCACCATGGTCTGGTTCAGGAAGGTACGGGCTACTTCGGTGACCGGGGCGTCCGCCGGGGTGAGCATGTAGGAGGCGACGGCGTCTATCATGGTCATCGCCATCAGCCCGAAGAAGCCGGCGATGAACCCGAAGACCACGTGCAGGCTCTTGCGGTACGCCAGCTTATCCCACACGTTGTACCAGGCGTAGACGATGATGATCTGCCCGAGGAACATGAAAGCCTCGACCAGAAAGACCCAGAAGAAGATGTTCTGCAGATAGGAGAAGAACAGCGGAAACAGCGTGACCAGCGCCAGAACGAACGTGATCGCCAGCGCCGCACCCGAGGCGAAAAGAAGGACCACGAACCGCGCCAGGTTACGGGCGAACCGCTCGTAACGCGGCTGCTTGGTGATCATGCCCATATACTCGCTGGTCGCGGCTATGAGCACCGCCCCGATAATGAAAGCCGCGAAGAGGATGTGCGACTGCACGAGCGTCGCGATAACGACGTTCTTGCCAATTATGGGAACGCTGAGATCGCCTATCGGCATACGCTGTCCCTCTCTAGCCGCCGGTCGGGAAGTTCATTATCCTGCTCACCGCGAGCAGCATGTTCAGCAGCACGGTGGTTATCACCAGCAGCCCGATGATCGTGGCGAACGGCCGCTTGAGAGGGCTGTAGTTCGGCCCCCTATCCAGCCACGGCACCGCAAACAGCAGACCGATGAAAATGGTCGGCACCACCACGGCGCCGAAGGCGACCAGGGCGTAGCCAGGGAAGAACATGAGCATCTGCTCGTAGAAGAAGAAGAACCATTCTGGTCGCGGCACGTAAGTGATGGTGGCCGTGTTGGCCGGGGCCGTCAGCGGCGCGGGCGATACGTAGGAGAGCACGCAACAGGCGATAAGCAGGAAAGTGAAGACGTAGCCGTCTTTTAGAACCTGCCCCGGGAAGAAGCCCATAGTCTCGTCGGGCTTGTCGTAGACGTTCTCCTCGGTTATTACCTCTTCCTCTACCGGGCGGGCCTTCTCGCTTGCCGGGGTCCACATCATTACACCTCTCTTCCGTGCCTACCGCATCCGCATGATACCAGCAACGCGGCGCGGTCCGGGGTAAGACCTTTTACTCCCGGTCACTTTGTCCGTCTTCATCCAGCTCGTAGCCAGCGTACTCCTCGAGTCGCTGCTGTTCGTGTAGCTTGGTGAGGCGTTCGGTGTACTCGAAATCGCTGCCGAACACTCCGTGACGCCGCAAGAGGTAAAGGTGGATACCGATGAACGGAGCGATCGTGGCAGGCAGCAGCCATACGTGGATGGCGAAGAAACGCGAGAGCGTCGCCGGTCCTATGACATCCCCGCCGAGCAGGAAGTGGGTGATGTACGAACCGACGAAGGGAGAGTAGGAGCCGATCTTGATACCCACCACAGAGGCCCAGAAACCGTCCTGGTCCCAGCGCAGGAGGTAACCGGTGAACGATAGACCGACCACCAGAAGGAGCAGGATGACGCCGACCAGCCAGTTGAGTTCCCTGGGCGCCTTGTATCCGCCCGAGAAGAATACCTGCGCCATGTGCAGCCCGATGGCGGCCATCAAGAAGTTGGCCGACCAGTAGTGGAGGCCCCGGATCAACTGCCCGAAGACGGCGTCGTTCATGATGTAGTAGACCGAGTTCCACGCCTCGGTCGTCGTCGGCACGTAGTAGAAGAGCAGCAGGATGCCGGTGAGGAACTGCAGTGAGATCAGGCCAAGCACCGCACTACCCAGGGTGTAGATCCAGGCCCCCCGCTTTGGAACCGGCTCGTAGAGGAAGTGCTCCAGCATAGTGACTATGCCGGTGCGGTGCTCCATCCAGTCCACGATGAGCTTGCTTGCCTCCGAGGTTTGGGTACGGATCCTGCCTATCATCGCCCTCCCCTTTCCTAGATCACGTAGGGCTGCTGGGTGCTTATCCCCGGTATGCCGGGCTTGATGTTGAACTCATGCTTGACGTAGACGTTGCCGTCCTGGCGTACCTCGTAAGTGTAACGGTACATCCCGCGCGGCGGCGGCCCGCCGACGTAATCGCCGTTGCTGTCGTAGAGCCCGCCGTGGCAGGGGCACAGGAACTCGCCCTCGCCCTCGGTTATCAACCAGCGCACCGGGCATCCCAGGTGGGCGCAGGAGCTGGAGAGCACGTTGAGCTTCTTCTCGGCCTCTTTGGACTGGCTCTGCGAGATACTGTCCCCCGCCTTGAGGCTCTCGGCGAACGAGGGAGGCTCGCTTTCCTGCGCTTTGCCGGTAGGGGATCTCCAGGACATCCAGACGGCGTTTCTCACGGTGTAGTCGCTGTTGGAGACGCCGCTCTCCTTCTGTATCCCCTTGCTCCCGTAGCTCTGGGTGATAGGGAACTGTATGGTGAAATCCTTGGGCTCGTCTTTGGGGATCTCGCTCAGGTGCCCGACCTTGACCCACTGCTCGCTCACGTCAGAGTCGCCCAGTACATCGGTCTTGATGATGGGGGTGAGGATGAAGGCCACCGGCGGGATGGTAAGTATCGCCCCGGTTATCATCCCCAAAAGGCCGAAGCCGAGGAAATCACTTCGGCTGAAAGGGTCCTTCTGTAACTCTGCCAATCTCTTCGTCCCTTCTAGACGGTCTCCGGGATTACTGTCCGAACCCGTCCGGCGGAGGGCCAGGCTCCACCGTGTAATCGGGTTGATTATATACCGTGTAAGGCACCCTTGAGTTGGACTTCATCAAGCCCATGTTGAGCGCTACCACCGCCGCCACCGTGCCCAAGGCCAGGAGGGTGAACCGGTAGGCGCTCCCGGGGCTGCCGTAGCGGAACCTCAACCGGCCCCGCATGTAGGTAATGAAAGCCCCGAACGTGGCGAGGACCATGACGAGCATCATGATGTAGCGCATGTACAGGAACGGAAATTCGGCCAGGGGTGAGATCGCGTACAGCCCGGCAACCGCCGCCACGAGCCCGAAGAACCGTATCGGTACCCTGCTACCCCGATCCGGATGCCGCCCCGCCCCCATGAACATCGCAATGTTAGAGAGTACGAACAGCAAGACGACCAGGACTAGATTGATAAGGAGCAGATTGGCGGTTGGTCCTTCAGTTAGCCTCTGGAAGGAACCCCCAGGGTCCGCCGCGGGCGCAGGGTTCTCCGGCGCGGCGGACTTCATGGCGTAGGCCATGGCGAACCCGCCGATCGGCTGGATCATAAGGAAGCCGACACCCCACGTCAGCCCGACCGAGGTGGCCCAGTCGTAGAAAGCCTTGTCCGCCTGCGTCTTGGACCGGATGTACATGAACGCGGCCCAAGCGGCCAACGCGAACGCCGGCCACGAGAGGTTGGCGAAGGTGCGGTGCACGACCTCTTCCACGAACATCGGGTTGAAAATTCCGGCGAGAGCCGAGCCGAAGCTGGTAATGCTGCCGCTGGTGATCTTGGGCACCCCCGGCCCGCCACCGGTGGTCATGTACGAGTCTATGCCGCTCATGATGACCATCCACACCCAGATGAAGAAGCCCATCGTGAACCCGAGCGCTATGTGACGCTTCTTGTGGAGCACGGCGTAGCGGTCCCACTTGTAGTAGTAGGTGTACATACCCCACAGCGCCAGCACCATGGAGAGCATGGCTATCGCAATCATGTAGAAGAAGTGGGTAAAGATCGAACCCGTCACCCGCGGGTAGAGGCCAACGAGCAACACCATGAAGAGCACCGCGAAGGTGGCTCCGGTGGAGAAGGTGAGCACGTTGAAGCGCGCCATGGAGTGCGCCAGCCTGTCCATCCTGGGGCTTCCCGTGCGCGCCCCCCAAGCCTGCAAAACCGGCGAGGCTATGGCGAAGCCCACGAACAACTGGGCGAAGAACATATGAATGAGCATCGTGGCGCCCACCACGATCCGCGCGCCGCCTATCTGCGAGAGCGCGCCAGAAAGGTCTACCTGGGCCAAAGTGTGGAGCGCCAGCGAGCTTAGCGTAACCAAGTCAAACTCCTCCTAAGTCTCCCTCGCGCCCGCCACGGACTCCCCCACCCCGCCGGACTCGCGCTGCCCCGTGCGGTGCAGGGTGGCCTGATGGATGGCCCGGGGCTCCAGCCGCCGGTCAACTATGTAATACGTGGCGCCGACCCGCTGCATCGCCTCCCGCACGGGGCGTATCAGCCGCCTCTCCTGCGTGGAGGCGAAGAGCAGCACCTTGCCCATCTCGAACTGCTCGTTCCACGAACCGGACTCCTCGGATGGAGCCTCCATGTCCGTGAGGATCGGGGACACCCCAACGCGCGTGAACGAACCGGCGATCAAAATCGCCGCCAGAGAGATGAAGACAATGAAGGTTGGCACGCCGATGGCCGGTGTGGTAACGGCGAAGAGTGTTCCGAACACGACGAACGCTATCGCGAAGCCTATCGGCACCTCAAGGCCACGCCGGTCGTCCGGGATTACTATGTAGCGCGTCCCATCCGGGAACGGCTCCGGCTCTTCAGGATTCTTGCGCTTGAGGATCACGGTCACATCGTCCCGGCCTATGCCGAGTTCGCGGACCTCCGAGACGGCCCGGTTGAGACCGGCCCCGTCGTCTATCACCCCTATCACGGTGTACCAGGGTTCCTGCCCCGGCGTCCCCCGCCCTTCTTCCAAGTTCTCTACCTCCGCCAGAAGCGTGGAGCGGCCAACCCAATCTTGCGGGTCACAGCATACATTGTCAGGTCCTACCATACTAGGGCGTGACCCGCGGCCCACCGCTATCTCTTTCACAATCGAGCCTCGCCTGGACGCTGCGGGTACGGCAAGCTCCCCAATCCCGTGTGAAAACGGCCCCTATGCGATAGTGCCCGGTGGGTTAAGATTGCTCCGTGGATACCAGAGATAGAGAACGCCTGGCCGGGACCGGGGAACATTACAAAATGCGGGGGCTTGGACCCTGGATCAAGCGCAATCCCTGGCTTCTGGTACGCCTGTTTATCGTCTTGATGCTGACCCTCCCGTTGTCCTTTATTACCGATGATCTCTCCTACAGCCTGCAAGGAAAGCCGGAGAAGTTGTCGGCCTCGGATTTCAGAGCGGGCAAGATCCCGCCCGGCGTCGATGCCGGAGATTACGTGACGGTTCGGGGAACCCCGGATGTTGGGAAGGATCTGGGGACGGTCGGCACCAGAGAATCGCAGGTCGGCGTTTCTGCCCGCTACGAGGTCGCCTACTTCTACTTCCGTCTGCGCGAAACCGGGGATAACCTGCTGATACAGAAACCGCAAGATCTCTCGCGAGACCTCGGCAACGGCGAAGAGCGGGTCTGGAAGGGCCGTATGTCCTCCGTGGGCAGCGTGATCTTCCACGACACCACCCAACACGGTCTAGTGCGGGCCGGGTTGCCGCACGACGAGAACATACCGGTGGTAGAAACCGGCGACACCCCTGGTTATTACAGAGAGCTCCTGCCCGTCTATTTGCTGATAGTTGGTTTCTGGGCGCTCTCGATCTTCTACCTGCTCTGGCGCAGGAACAAACCCTTGCTGCGTTCTTAAAGTCCCGCCGAACTCGCGGGCCTGGCCTTCATCTGGACACTTCAGCCACTCCTAGGCTTTGCACAAAAGTCGGGGATGGACTATAGATGTAGTGGTTCAGCTCTGAACAAAACCCTGCATTCTGTAGCCGCTTGTAATTTGTGCGCAAGTTCCGCCGTGCGCTTTATCCCGCGGGACGACATGGACGAGGCAATCCCGCCTTCCTGACGCTCCCGCTGACCTTCAATATTTCGTACGGCATCGGCTTCGGTTTCATCTCCTACGCCCTGATCAAGCTCGCCCGTGGCAAACCCGGAGAGGTCCATCCCCTGCTCTACAGTACCGCTATGCTCTTCGCGCTGGCCCTCGTATGGCCCGCATTGGAGGGCGCCCTCTCCTGAAAGCATCGGCGTAACCACGCGGGTTTGCCCGCTAGAAGCCCGGGGTAGAACCTGCGAAGTAGCGGGACGCAGGGCTCTGCTATATATTTGGCGGGATGCCGCCGGACACGGGTTAAGAGGCCAACGAGGGGGGAGGTGAACGGACATCAGCGTCGGGGCTATCGTAGTCTGGATCGTGGTAGGGCTTGTAGCAGGTGCTCTGGCCAAGCTGGCGATGCCCGGCCCTGATCCTGGAGGCATCCTGGTGACCATCCTGATCGGGATTGCGGGAGCATTCGTGGGGGGCTGGTTGCTCGACCTTCTCGGTTTCTCAGGGAGCTCAGGGGAGATCAGCCTCGGTTCCATCTTCACCGCCACAGTGGGCGCCATCGTCCTGCTAGTCGTCTACCGGCTGATAACGCGAAGGCTGGCATGACGTAACGTTTAGAGGTAATTCGCGATCCAACGTAGTAACGCAAAGACTCTAGGGAAGGAGACCATGAGCGAAGAGAATGTCCAGCAGAGGAGCACCGGCAGCAGCCCGTTGCAGACCGACCGCGGCAACACTACCATCCAGGATACTGTGGTTTCGAAGGTCGCGGGCATTGCGGCCCAGGAAGTAGAAGGCATAAGGATGGGCGGCGGCGGCACTCAGGCCGTTAGCGGCATCCTGGGCTCCATTACGGGTAGCGGAGGAACCAGCCAGACCGCTGGCGTCTCCGTCGAGGTCGGCGAGCAGGAGGCCGCGCTGGACCTCACGCTCACCGCCGAGTATGGCAAGTCCGTTCCCCAGCTCACTGAGGCCGTGCGCCGCAACGTGGTCAACCGGGTGGAGAACCTGGTGGGCCTGAGGGTAACCGAGGTGAATATCACGGTCTCCAACGTTTACTTCCCGGGGGATGAGCAGCAGCAACTGGAGGCCCAGCAGAGCGGCGAGTCCCAGTAAGGACTTCGGTTATCTTGGCCGACGGGATTTTGAACCTCGCGAGGGCTGTCTCCGCGGCGGCCCTCGCCACGGAAGGGGTCTATTCTTTGGGAACCGGCCGTTATGCTGAGGCCGCCACTTACGAAGGCAGCGAGAAGGTCAGCGGCGTGGTCGTGACACCGGACGAGGTGGAGATACACATCGTGGCCAGCTACCCGCTTGCCCGGCCCATCCCGGAGCTGGCGCAGCAGATCAGGGAGCGCGTGGCCGCGGAGGCTGGCGAGCGGCGCACGAGCGTGGTGGTGGAGGACATCGAGGTGACGCGTGAGGATCTTTAACAGGATAGTCGTTGTCTTGTTGCTCGCCGGCCTTGCCGTGCTCGGCGTGTACATGGTCGTCTACAGCTTCGAAGCGTTCGGCCGCCAGCTCTCCGACCTCTCCACGGCCCTCCAAGGACTCACCAGCGGCGTCGAGGGTTTCGCCAGCGACGTGGAGAACGGGAGCCTCCCGATCCTGACCATAGCCCTGCTGGTCGCCATTGCCCTGCTCGGCCTCGTGCTGCTGATCATGGAACTGAAGCCCCCGAGCCCACGCCGCGTGCGCATGCAACGCGGCACCTACATAGCGCCCGACGTGGTGCGGGGCGAAGTAGAATCAGCCGCCGAAGAAACCCCCAATGTGCTTGGTTCCACCACGAAAGTGGGAGCCAAGCGAAGGCCCGGCGCCCTGGTGAACTTGCAGGCGGACGTAAGGCGCGGGGAGGACACCAACGCCATCAAGTCCGAGCTGCGCGAGAGGGTGCAGCAGCATCTCGCGCGTACCGGGGTGCCGCTGGGCAGGCTCAAGCTCAAGCTCGTTGAGGCGGACCCCCGCCAGACCAAATCGAGGGTGCAATGAACGCCCTCAACCGCATCATCATGCTCCTGATCTCGCTCCTGCTCCTGGTTGTGCCGGTGCTCCTGCTACTCGTGGCTTTCGGTGTCATCTCTCCGCAGCTTGCCGAGCAGTACACGGGCTACAGCGCCGCCGTGGACTTCTTGGGCGGGCTTTCGATGGCGAACATCGGCCCACAGACCCGCATCGTCGCCGCAATAATCGGGGTACTTGTGGTGCTGATAGCAGGATATTTGCTATTGAGGGAGCTAACCTTCGGGCGCATTGTCGCCAGAAATACGGTCGTGGACGATTCGCCCGGGGCTGAAACCCTGATCACGGCTTCTGCCGTACGGGCCTTGAGCGAGGGCGCGGCGCGGGAGGTGGGGGCCACATCGCCTTCTGTATCGCTCGCGCAGGGCAAGCCCGCCTACGAAATACACTGCGGCATAGGGGTTCCGGCGTCGAGCAACTACACGGAGCTGGCCGCCAGGGTCAAGGAGAACATCAGGACGGCTCTGGAGAACCAGAACGTGCCTGTCAAAGACGTAGAAGTCACCGTTCGAAAAGTAGCAGCGTCCTAGAGAAAGGGAGGAAGCTTGGCCACCTGGACCAACAAGCAGTGGGGGGCCCTGATCGGCGGCCTGGTAATCTTCTTGATCGCCGAGATAGGCCCGGGACCCACAGCCTTCGTGGTGATCTTCGCCGTTCTGGGCTACTTCATCGGCAAGTACCTCGACGGTGAAATCGACCTGGAAGACGTCCGGGCGAGGGCGCAGGGAAGGCGCACCGAAACCCGCATAAGATAATCCGCCAGCGGTAGCCGCTCTTGCCGTCACGGGTTCCGGCCTGCCCTAAGGTTCTATGGCAAAGCCGAGAGAAGAAAGGGAAACGCTTTGGAGACCTTCTTGCTGTGGATAGGTGTCATAGGCTTCGTCGCGGCCACGGCGTACTTCATTCAACTAGGCACCCAGACCCCGCCGGGCAAGCGCATCTTCCACGTAATCACAGCGATCATAACCGGGGTGGCGGCCTTCTCGTACCTGATGATGGCCACCGGCGCGGGTGCTATGGTTGTGGATGGGGGCCGTATCTTCTACTACTTCCGCTACATTGATTGGGTCATTACCACACCCCTGCTGCTCCTGGACCTGGCGCTGCTGGCGCTGGCCCAATCGCGCCGGAACGTCGGTTTCATCGCTGGCCTCGTTGGGCTGGACCTGTTCATGATCCTGACGGGGCTTCTGGCTGGCTCCCGCACATCTGGGTTCGGCAGAGGATTCTGGTTCCTCGTCAGTACGGTAGCCCTGGTTGCGCTCCTCTACCTGCTCGTAACCCGGCTTTTCGTCGAGGCGGCGGGACAGCCGGAGGTCGTACACCAGATCTTCCGCACGCTGGCCTACCTCACTGTGGTGCTTTGGGCCTTCTACCCCATCGTATGGTTGCTCGGCACCGAGGGCTTCGGCGCCGTAAACTCGACCGTCGAGATCCTCCTCTTCCTGATCCTCGACTTCCTGGCCAAGATCGGCTTCGGATTCCTGCTGCTGACCAACCGGGAAGCCCTGGACCAGGTCGGTGGCGACGCGCAGCCAAGCCGCCGCCGGGTAGTTTAAGGCACCAGATATTCCGTACGATCTTTGCGGCGGGCTGGGGTTGGTCCGCCGCATTCTTATATATTGGGTCTTCTGACGGAGGCTGAAACGATTGAGGGCAGCGAGGCTGATGCTCGCGGAGCATTCCAGACAGGCCGCCTCTGGGCTTCGCGCAAGGAGACCTTTTCTATACGATATGTTGGCGTCGGATTTCCCTGAACCACAACATCGCGGATGGCGTTCGGATCCTGGTGCAAGGCTCCCTCCGTGGATGCAATAATTCAAGTTTGTGGGGAGCCGAGAGAAGAAGGGCCAGTGCAGACCTCCGGGTTTGGCGAAACTAAAGCGGCGCCGCAGGCTCCTCCCGCTCTTTCTCCTCCCGGCCCTATTACTGGGTTACGCGTTCTACGATGTGGCGCGTCCGGTGGCGTACGCGCGGCTGATTGACCCCCAGGGAAGCCCTCCCGAAGACCGGGAGACGGCGGGCCACTCTTCCCCGGAAACGGCCGAAACACCGACGCTGGACAAGAAAGCGGGATTTCTGAAGCTCGTGGAGCGGCGCAAGTTTAGAGCATCAGTAAGCGGGCAGCCCACATCCTCTCATCCCGAGAATACCTGCGACGACCTGGCGGTGCTGGTGGATCGGGAGAACCATCTGCCCCCGGATTACGTGCCGCCGAATCTGGTCTCCGTGCAGACCTATGGCACGCCCACGTACGGAGGAGAGATGCTGCTGCGGCGGGGGGCGGCGCAGCAGTTGGGGCGCATGGTGCGGGCTGCGAACGCGGCGGGCGAGCAGATCGTGGTGTCTTCCGCCTACAGATCCTACGCCCAGCAAGATACGGTGTTCGCGCGCCTGGTCTCCATCTACGGGACAGAGCGGGCGAAGTGGACCAGCGCGCCTCCCGGCCAGAGCCAGCACCAGCTCGGCACGGCGGTTGATTTCACGAACTCCGCCGTGGGGTACCAGATCCACAAGTCCTTCGGTCATACTACCGCCAGCGCATGGCTGAAGGAGCAGGCCCCCGAGTACGGCTTCGTTCTAGCTTACCCCCACCACAAGGAAGCCGAGACCGGCTACCACTGGGAACCGTGGCACTACCGCTACATAGGTAAGGAGAACGTCCGTCGTATGCGGGAGCGCGGTGCCAACCTTCAGGAATTCCTGACACACGAAGGGGTGAGGCCCCACTGTCGGACGCCGTAAGCCTGGAACCCGCGAGATCGGGAAGGTATCCTCTCACCCACTGTGAAAAGGAACGACAACCCTCGTGAGCGGCTCGCGGCCTGGAAGGGAGATCCAGGCTCCTCAGCCATTCTCACCGACATAGACGGCACGCTCGCCCCCATCGTCCCGACCCCCGACATGTCCGAGGTTCCGGCGGAGTTGAAGGAGGTTCTCCGCCGATTGAGCGGGGAGTATCTGCTGGTGGCCGGGATCAGCGGCCGGAAGACAGAAGATGCCAGGCGGCTCGTCGGGCTGGAAAACATCGTGTACTTCGGCAACCACGGATTCGAAATACTGCGCGACGGCGAGGTTGAAGTGATACCGGAGGCCCGTCCTTACCTGGAAAAGATCCAGGAGTTAGAAAACCGCGCCCGCGACGAACTGGAACCACAGGGAGCTTTCATCGAAGAGAAAGGGATCACCGCAAGTATTCACTACCGTAACGTTTCCGGTGAGATAGGAGAACGATGCGTCGAGTTAGTGAAGGCCGAAGGCGAGCGGCTTGGGCTTAGGATCACGGTCGGACGCGGCGTGGTCGAGGCCCGTCCCCCCATCGAAGCTGACAAAGGCAGCGCCGTGAGACGGCTGGTCGAAGAATACAAACCGAAGCGGGCCATGTTCCTCGGAGATGACACGACGGACCTCGACGCCTTCCGGGCGCTGAAGGAGCTGCGCGATGAAGGGGTGCTGGAGGAGATACTGCGCATCGGCGTCAAGAGCGACGAGGGTCCGCCGGAGATAGTCTCCGAAGCGGACATCGCAGTGGACGGCGTGGAGGGCGTCGTCGAGGTGCTTCGAGGGTTGGCAAGTAAACCCTAGTCGGCGCTTCTGAAGCGTCCGAGCAACAAGGCCAGCAAAAAACGCGAGAACAACGCCTTCTACCGTTCCCAGTACGCCACCGGCAATCGCGGCGAGGGGCGTATGAACGAGAGCCAGGATATTCTCTTGGCTAACGTCAGGTGATCGTCGACCGAATATGTCCCAACGGTAAGGAGAGTAGACATCATCCCCCGAGGCAGATAGCCAACACCAGCAGGCCGTATCGGACGAAGAAGCTGACCCGCAGCACCTGCCTCCGGTACCTCAAGAGCACACCGGATATGGCAAGTCCCGAGATGATCGCGCACACCACGTAGAAGAAGTTCTGAGGCCACCCACCACGGGTCTGGACTCTACCCGAGCGCGTTCCCCATCTCCTCATCGCCGATGATGCTCTGCAAAAATGCGTTGGCAAGCCCCACGAGGATTACCGACAACCTAACGAAAGTAGCCATGACTACCCTCTCCCATGCCGCTCCCGGTAAGCGGCGATGTCCCGCATCTGCGCTTCCGTCCAGTCCTCGATGGTGTTGCCCATCACGGTCTCGCGCAAAGCTGAGGCTCGGCGCCCCTTCTCGCCGGCGGGCATGGTGAGTGCTTCGTGGATGGCGTCGGCTTGCCCGTCTATATCGAAAGGATTGACGGCGAGGGCGTGTTCACCCAGCTCCTCGTGGGCGCCGGCGTTCTCGGAGAGTACGAGGACCCCGTCCCACTCGTTGGTGACGGCAGCCTCCTTGGCGACAAGGTTCATTCCGTCGCGCACCGCGTTCACCAGCAGCACATCGTAGTTCTTGTAGGCTGCGACGGAACGGGGGAAGTTGTCTTCCATAGAGAGTTCTATGGGCGTCCACGAGCCGTCGCCATGCTCTCCGTTCACCTCGTCTACGATCTCACGGATGGCTTCGGCGTAGCGGGCGTACTCTTCTATGTCGCCGCGGGAGGGCTGGAGTTGGGCGAGGAAGGTGACTTCGCCCTTCATCTCTGGGTGGCGCTGCAGCATCCTGCCGTACGCCTGGAAGCCGCGGACGATGTTCTTGGAGAGATCCATCCTGTCAACGCGCAGGAGGAGTTTACCAGGGAGCCCCTTCACCCACTCCTCCTGCCCCAGCACGGCCCCGCTCTCCGCCAGCTCCTCGAACTCCGAAGGGTCTATAGAGATGGGATAGGCTCTCACCCACACCTCGCGGTCATCCCGGTACACGACGCCATGATCCAGATCCACCTCCGCGCCGAGCACCTCGGCGGCGGTATCCAGAAAGTTGCGGGCGTAGCGGCTGGTATGGAAAGCGACGATGTTGGACTCCAGCAGGCTCTCCAGCACTTCCCGCCTCACGTAATCAGGCAGCACACGCCAGTAGTCAGACTCGGGCCAGGGGATATGGACGAAGAAGGAGAGGAAGGCGTCAGCGCCCAGCCGCTCCCGGACGAAGCGCGGGGTCATGTAGAGCTGGTAGTCGTGCAGGAGGACGGTTGGCTCCTCCTCGTCTTCGAGTAATCGGGACACCGCTTCGGCGAAGTTGCGGTTGACGGGGACGTAGCCTTCCTCCCACGCCCGCCGCGTATCGTCACCGAGGACCGGCTCGTACGGAAGATCGTAGATGCCGTGTTGCACAAACCAGAGGAGGGGGTTGGCGAGCGTGTTGTACATCAGGTCGTAGGCTTCAGGGTCGTGCTCGACCAGCGCCACGCGCAGGTCCTCGACCTCGTAGGGCGCGGGCTCCGAGGCGACCTGTGCGTCCTCTTCGCTTTGGGCCGAGGCGACCCAGACAGAATCCTCACTGCGCCTCGATACGGAGTTCAGGGCGGTGACCAGCCCGCCAGCCCCTCGTGAATACTCGCGTTCTCCTTCATCCGAGCGTGAAAACGTGACCGGACCCCGGTTAGAGACGATCAGGACCCGCCCGCTTCCGCGCCCGCCTTCCGTCTGCGTCATGCCCGGCCTCCCCCTATCGACCCGCGGGATTCCCGCAGCGTTCTCTACACGTCGAGCAGTTTAGCGAAAAGCAGCAGGTCGTCGCGCAGTAGGCGCGGGGTGAGGTAGTGTTTTCGGACGTGCTCCTTGCCGTAGCGGCCCATGTTGCGGGCGAACTCAGGGTCTTTGAGAAGTTTGGCGCACGCGGCGGCGGCCTCCGGGACGGTGTCCACGAGAAGCCCGCCGCCATCCGTGACCTGCATCGGGATGCCGCCGACCCTGCCGGCCACCACCGGCCTCCCCTTCCACAGCGCCTCGGCCACCACCAGCCCGAAGCCCTCGCGGATGGACTTCTGTATCACCACATCCGCAAGCGCCTGGAAGGCGTTGACCTCGATAGCCCCGACGTTGGTGAGGTTATTGAACAAGAAGATGTCCTGATCTCCCCCGGCGTGCTCCGTGGTCTTGTACCAGTAGTCCCAGCCCTCGGGGTCGTCGTGGGCCATGGAACCTATCAGGACGAGCTGGACCTCCGGGATCTCCTCCTTCACGATCCGATACGCGTCTATGACGCCCAGAGGATCCTTCCACGGGTCGAAGCGCGAGACCTGGAGGATAAAAGGCCGCTCTGTGTCCACCCCGAACTGGTTGGCGATGTAGCGTGCGTCGTCGGCAGAGAGCGCCATGTTCTTGGGCGAAAGCGGATCTATGGCCGGTGGGATAATGGTAAGCTCCGGAAGCTCTACGTCTGGCGGGGTGTAGTCGCGCATGGTGTAGATCTGAGCATCGTAGTCACTGACGTACGGCGAGAGGTAGTCCAGAACCTGCGCGTTCGGTGTCGAGGTATCTATGTGGCAACGCCAGATCCACCTCGTATTCGGCGACAGGCCACCGGAGAAGTGCTTGAGGAGCGCGGGCTGAGGATCGTGGACGAACATAATGTCCCACTCTTCGTCGGCCTCCACCAGCGCCGCCGCCGACTGGCGGTTGTACTCTTCGTAGATGGCCCTGTCCTCGATGGTCAGCTCGTACTCGGCGCCCTGGAGGGCATTGTGGAAGTTCTTGGTCACGTTGAAGAACGGCTCCGCCCCGAACATGAGGGCCCAGTCGCAATCCAAGCCTGCGTCGCGCATCAGGGGCACCAGGGTGTACAGGATCTCCGCAACCCCGCCCCCGAATGCGGTGGGGTTTACGTGCAGTACCCGCGCCCCTTTCACGCGGGCAGCGAGATCCTGGATCTCGTCGTAGAGATCCCGGGGTACGATGCTGCGGTAATCTGCAAGGGATTTATTGCCTGGGTTTACACTCTGCAGCATGGCTCTCTCAAAGCTTGGGGCGGCCAGTTTACGTACGGTTAACTGTATACAAGTCCCAGATTGGCCGCAAGGCCGGGAGGGGCTGCTTTGGTCGCCTGGTCAGCTGTTTCCGGCGCGCCGGGTCATCCTGAGCCGGGTTCCGCCACCCGACACTGAGTCGAGGACCACCTCGTCCACCAGGCTCCGGATCACCGCAAGCCCGAAGCCGCCCTCGTGGCTTGGCACGGGTGCGGGTTCATCCGCTTTGAAACCGCCCCCAGTGTCCGTGACGATAACCTCCACGGCCTCCGGGCTGGCACGGTACTCGATCTCGAACGAGTCCACGGCCGCGTGGCGTATGACGTTCGTGACAGCCTCCGTGACGGCCAGCTTCAAATCATACACGTCCTCTGGCCCGAAACCAGCAGCCTGACCGACCTGAGACACCACCAGGCGGGCGATCAGGACGTACTCGGATCGGCTTGGAATCCGCAAGGATATAGGCTCGGAGAAACCGACGCTTTCTCCCTCTCTCATTTCGGCAGTCTCGCGCTTCATCACCCTTCGGTCCCGGCACATCTGGCGTACTGAGCTACGCACGAACCCGCCGAGCGGTTCAGCTTTGCAACAACCACGGGTAGGATGTTACCCAACTCCCGGCAAGGCTAACCTACCTGGCCCCACAGCCAGACGCAGGCGCTTTCTAAGAGGACTCGCTAGGAGGTTTCCCGGCCGGCCGATGTTTCGCCTGGGGTGTCGCCTGGCGTCGCGTCCGGCGTCTCCGTTGTGGTCTCTCCAACGGCCTGCTCGTAGAGACGCTCGGCCTCACGCTCGTGCTCGCGCCGCTCTCTTGGGGACTCCTGCCTGTAGCCATCGCCGGAATCGTTGTAGGCGTTCAAGTACGGGCGGATCAGGTCCGTCGGCACGGGGAGGATGATGGTGGAGTTCTGCTCGGCGGCGATCTCGTTCATGGTCTGGAAGAGACGGAGCTGGAGGGCCGTGGGGCTATTCAGCCGGTCGGCGGCCTGCCGCAGCCGCTCGGAAGCCTGGAACTCGCCTTCTGCGGCGATGATCTTGGCGCGCCGCTCGCGCTCGCTCTCGGCCTGTCGGGCCATAGCCCGCTGCATCTGCTGCGGGATCTCCACGTCTTTGATCTCCACGGCGCTTACCTTCACGCCCCAGGGATCTGTCTGGTCGTCTATGATGCGCTGCAACTCTTCGTTGATGGCCTCGCGGTTGGCGAGCAGATCGTCGAGGTCCTTCTGGCCAAGCACGCTGCGCAGGGTGGTCTGGCTGATCTGGCTAGTAGCCAGGATGTGGTTCTCTACTTCGAGAACGCTCCTGTTGGGATCGAAGACGCGGAAGTAGATCACGGCGTTCACCCTGGCCGGCACGTTGTCCCTCGTAATGAGGTCCTGAGGCGGCACGTCCATCGTGATGGTCCTCAAGTCCACCTTGACCATGTTGTCCACCAGCGGCCAGAGTATGAAGAAGCCGGGACCGGCAACGTTCTGCCGCACGCGCCCGAGCCGGAAGATCACGCACCGCTCGTACTCCTTGACGATCTTCAAGGCGCTGAGCGCTATCGCTACTACGATCAGAATGACTACGACGACAGCGATCGTGGCAAAACCCATCCCTACCGCCTGCCCTTCAACGAGGTTGTGCCCATGAGTGTTTCCCTTCTCTGATGGTCCGCGCCCGGACCCATTATTAGCCCGATTGTATCATCGGGATGCGGCGGCAAGAGAAAGGAGGCCCCGGATGGGACCTCCTTCGTGGCAGCCAGTCTTAGGGACACCTACAGCAGCCTGCGGGCTCCCATGTATCCGGGGATGCCGTTGATCGGGGTGATAGTGACGTTGCCCGTGTAGTTGGAGGCATGGAGGGTGGTGCCGTCGCCCATAGCAAGCCCGACGTGGGTGACGTACCCGCTGCCGTCCTCGCTCCAGAAGACCAGGTCTCCGGCCTGCGGAGCCCCATAGACGGGCGTGCCGTACCCCCACTGCGCCCCAGGGTCGTCGGGCAGCGAGATCCCGACTTCAGAATAAGCCAGCATCGTGAAGCACGAACAATCTTCCGCCTTGAAAGCAATACACGGTCCGGGAGGTGAGAGCACGTATGGCGTGCCCATTTCCATGTGCTCCTGGCCCGCCGCTATGACCGAGGCGCCGGCCCCGGATCCACCGCCACCACTGGTCGGCGCAGCCGCCCTGGAAACCGGCTCGGACGAAGCGGAGGACGACGATGCAGATGCTGACGACGACGAGGATGCAGATGCCGATGAATCGGCCGCAGGCTCGGATGAAGCCGATGCCGATGAAGCCGAGGCGGACGATGACTTGGAGGCTTTAGAAGCTTTGGCAGCCGGCTCGGACGAAGCCGATGCCGATGATGAAGCGGACGCCGACGATGAAGCAGACACGGACGATGAATCGGGGTCCGGCTCCGACGAAGCCGAGGCGGACGATGACTCGGAAACTGGCTCGGACGAAGCGGAGGACGACGATGAAGCAGACGCGGATGCCGATGCCGACGATGCAGCGGATGCAGATGCAGAAGCCTCGTCAGCCTGCTCCGCCTCACGCTGTGCCTGCAACTCTGCCTGGCGGCGCTCCGCCTGCAACGCCGCCTGCCGCTCTGCCTGCAATTTTGCCCTACGGTCCGCTTGTTTGGCTGCGGCGATCTCGGCCAGACGTTCCGCTCTGGCTTCCGCCCGTGCCTGTTCGCGGGCAGCAGCACGTTCGGCCTGGCGTTGCGCCTGTTCTGCCTGCTTGGCCGCTACAATCTCGGCCTGACGTTGCGCCACCGCCGCCGCACGGGCCTCTTCCCGGGCTGCGGCGCGCTGGACGGCGGCCCGTTCCGCGGCGCGCTGCTCCGCGAGGGCCTGCTGGGCCGCGGCGCGCTCCAGGGCTGCCTGCTCAGCGGCCTCCCGGGCAGCGGCCCTGGCCTGCCTGCGGTCTTTACGTTCCTGGGCTTGCTGGGCGGCGAGTTCGGCCTGGCGCTGCGCCTCTTCGGCGGCGGCTTGAGCCGCTGCTGCCTGCTCAGCGGCGGCCCGCTGATCCTGGAGATTCGGCTGCGGAACAACGGGCTGGCGGACCTGAGAGACCTCCACCATCGGTTCTTGAGCGACCCGTGCGGCATGTGCGGCTGCAGCCTGCTGCCGGGTTTCGATCGCCTTCCGCAACTCTTCGTTCAGGGACTCCAGGTAAGACTGGGCCTCTTCTTCGGCCCGAACCGCGCGGTTCTTCTCGGCCAGGGCCTTCTCGACGGCCTCGACCCGCTTTGCCCTCCGGTCTTCGAGCTCTTGCTCGCGATCCGCGAGCTCGTCCCTGGCCTTCATGACGCGATCCACCTGTTCCCGCTCGTCAGCCAGAAGCTTCACCCATACGTTGAGGCGGGCCGCGAACTCGGAGAAGTCGTCGGTGCCGACCAGCACGTCTATGAAAGCCAAGTTGCCGCTCTTGTATACCAGGGAAGCCCGATCCTCCAGTTTCTCCTGCGCCTCGTCCAGGTTCTTCTGAGCCGCCTCGAGGTCATCGGAGGCATCGTCGATCTTCACGCTCAACCGATTCATCTGGGAAATGGACTGGCTGAACGTCGCCGAAGCCGTACTCTCCTCTACCCGGATCTCCATCAGCCGATCCTGGGCCTCCGCAATGTCCGCGCGGGTGGATTGGATCTCCTCCCGCGAAGCCGCCCCCGCCGAAATACCCGTGGCCAGAACGAGCATGGAAACTACACTTAACAACACAGTGAGCCGCACCCTTCGAGGCATACGCATGCTCTCCTTGCCGTCGCCTATGTGACTTTTCTCAAAGGGGACCTTTGTCGGAGAATCCCCCTCCTAGGCGACGCACTCTAGTGACGCTTAACCTTTTGCGCAATACCCCTAAATCCCCTGAATATCGCCCTCCCCACAAGAATGTGCCGTAAATAAAAGGAAACTCTGTATCTCAGGCGAAACCTAAATTTAATAAAGATTAATATTCGCAATGGTGGTGCAAGATATTGTGATTGCTTAACGGGGACAGTCTTTGCGCAAGCAATTACCAGCAGGCGCAAGATGTGGCGGTTATATCAAGAGAGAGGCCAACATCTTCGGATGTGAATGCTGCTGTTGATGCAAGGTTTAATGGGCTTTGCGAAGCGTGCTCAGAAGGGGAGTTATGTTAACAAGCACGAAGGAGAGCGCGATAAACGGGAGGGCGGGTAGCGGCCGTTCCAGGATCAGGCCGCAGATCATGGCGAGGAGGGTAGCGGTAAAGCCGGCGGCGAGGGTGAGGAGGTAGCGGAGGCCCAGAAGGTGGGCCGTCGCAGCGAACAGGGCGAGAAAGATGAAGTCGCTGATACCGAGGGCGAAACCCGCCGGCTGGCCGAAGGTTGGGAAGATGAGTAGCAGGAAGTCCAGCGCCGGGGAGTCCTCACGTACCAGGGTCCGGGTTGGGCCGGCGAACACGGAGAATAGATCCGAGAAGGTGGCGACGCCCGCGATCAGGAGCGCGACACCCGCGGATGTGATGTGTCGGGCGAGGGCGCAGGCAATCGCGCAGGCGGCCAGGAGCCTGCAGATGTTTGCGAGGAGCAGCGCCAGCAACGTCAGGGCTCCGGCGCCTTCGGCCAGGATCTCGGGACGGCTGAAATACGCCGCCAGCATGCCGGGTACAGCGGCTGCGGCACCGAGGGCCAGCATGGCCGGTGTCGGGAGATCTTCCCACAGCGACAGCAGCCCGTGGAAGAAGAGGCCCACACAGGCGAGGGTGAACACGTAGACAGAGATCTGCGCCCAGAGCGAAAAGCCTCCCTGGCCGAGTACCGGTAGGAGAAGCGTCGAGAGCGCAAGACCCGTGAGGGCGAGGGCCGTGGGACCCGAGGTAGTCCGGGACAGGGCAGAACGGTATCTCACGTCCTACCGGCCAGCAAAGGTCCCCGCAGACTGAGAAATGCCTTCCAGAAACGCCTCTTGGCCGCTTCGTCGTCGAGGGCCGGGGTAAGCAGGGGGAGTCGTAGTCCAACCGTGCCTGCCGTCCAGGAGAAAAGGTCGCCCTCAGCGGCATCCGAGAACGGGCGCCGGGTGAGCGGATATTGCAGGGCATCTATCTCGCGCGCGGCTTCGGGGCCGACGACGACAAGGATTGAAGGCTCCAAGGCTAGCAGGATCTCATGCAGCAAGCCCGTCGAAGAAGGTACGGCGTAGGCTTCTGCGAGCCCTACCGAATCCAGGCTACGCTGCAGGGCGTCTGTGACGCGGGGACCGGCGGGCGACTCCACGACGAACATTACGCCCGATGCGGGGTCTCCGAAAGGCGGCGCGTGCCCTTCTTTCCTCAGCGTGCGGGCTATGCGGGCGGCCTCGTCAGATATTTTGGCCCGGTATTCGTCAGCGGCGCTCCGGGGACCTTTGCGGGCACTGCCGCGCCCATCGCCCTGGCTGCTATTTGCGGGTGGCACGACGGACGTGGAAGATGCGTTGGGCGGTGGTCACGAGGGCACCAGCGGCGACCAGCGAGACGCCAAAGATCAGGAACCCCGCCATCGCGCAAAGTGAGAGGATCAGGACGCGCCCTGCGCGTTCGAGGAGTCCCACCTCGCAGGGGATGCCGAGCCCCTCGGCCCTGGCGCGGGAATACGAGGTCAACAGTGAGAAGGTCATCGCGACGCCGGAGACCAGGGCTCCGTAAGGATGTCCCGTTGAGGCGTAGAAGAACAGGATGCCGACGAAGATCGCCGACTCCGAGAGCCGGTCCATCGTGGAGTCCAGAAACGCGCCGAAGTCGCTCATGCGATTGGACTCGCGGGCGACAGCCCCGTCCAGGGCGTCGAAGAGCCCGGCAAGGAGCATGACGGCGCCGGCCACTCGTACCAGTCCCAGGCCGAAAATAACGGCGGAGACGACCGCCAGGGTCCAGCCTGCGTGGGTCAGCGTGTCGGGGCGGACGCGCATCGCGGAGAGCCGCCGCACGAGGGGTTGGAGGAGTTGCCTGAAGGTCTCCTTATAGGAGGAAGGACGCCGGGGTTCGCGGTGCGGCAGGCCCAATCCCTATTCCTTCTCCGGCGTCTTCTCCGCGCCCACCCCGGCCTCCTCCGTCGGCTCGTTCGCTGCTCCCGCGCCATCCGAAATGGCGGCATCCGTGGTCTCTGGCATGGCGAAGACGGGAGCATTCCTCCAGCGCTCAAAGACGAGTGTGCCGCCCAGGTAGCGTACGGAGGCGGAGATGATGGCGACTACAGGGACGGCGAACAAGGCCCCGACCAGCCCGTAGAGGGCCGTCGCCGAGAGCATGGCGAACATCACCCACAAAGGATGCACGCCCACGGAGCCGCCCATGATGCGTGGCACCAGAATGTTTCCTTCCAGTTGCTGGGCCGCCAGGAAGAGGCCAGCGACTATGAGGGCTTGCATGGGGCTGTCCACCAGGGCGAGTATCACAGCCGGTATCGCGCCGAGGAATGCGCCGAGGACCGGTATCAATTCCGTCACCCCTACCCACACCCCGATCAGGAGGGCATAGTTATCCGCGTAGCGGCCCCCGAAGAAGAAGGCTATCGCCCAGCCAATAACGCCCATAATCACGCACAGGAAAAGCTGCGCCCTCAGGTACTTGACCAGTGTCCCCTCCACGGCCGCGAAGAGTTCCAGGACCTGATCCCGCACCGTCCCCGGTATCGCGGCGAGCACCGCCCGCAATATCCTCTCCCGATCAAGCAGCAAATATATGGAGATGATAAGCATCAGGAAGAGGTTCAGGAGAGTCCCAAAAACCCCAAACACGCCGCCGATGAAGCCCAGGGCGGTCTTGAGGATAGTCCCGGCGGGCGGGATGTTGTCCTGGACGAACTGCAGGATGGAATTCTGGGCCTCCTGGTCCAGTTGGGCCGGGATCTGCTCCCCAACGTAAGGGATCTCCCTGGCCCGCTCCACAAGCTGCGTCCCCGCGTTCACGATTACTTCCGGGCGGCTGGAGATCATCCGCACCTGTCCCACGGCGGGGATGATCAGGATCAGCAAGGCTGCGGCCACAACCACGACGAGCACCGTGAACACCCCGAGAACCGCCACGACCCTGGGCACGTGCCACCTTTCGAGCCTCCTCACGAGAGGGTTGAGCGCGTAAGCCAGGATCGCCGCCATGAGGAAGGTGACCAGCACGCCGCTGATCTGGGGTACGAAAGTTACGAGCAGGAGGGCGCCGATGGCGAGCAGGACATACTGCAAATATGTTGAGACGACCAGCTTCCTCGCGGACACCCGGGCCTCCCGTTGCGGGGACTCTACTGCCATCCAAATATACCAGCCGGGACATTTTGGGGAAGGTCCCGGCGCTTTTCAGCGACTGCTATTCTGCCAAACGAATTTAGTTTACAGTCACCTTACCCCTCTGTATAATCGCCCCCCAGTATGCAAGGGGGCGACCTGAGGCGTGCCCAACATGTTGGGCATAGAAGCAAAATCGAATCCGCATCGTGGCGCCAGCGCCATGATTCTGGTGTGTCCCGGCAGGGAAGCAAGATCCCTCACGAACCTTCCGAGCGGCTGAAGGTCCGCAGGGTTCGGGAGGAGGAGCGCACAGCCGTTTTCCGGCGGCGGCGGGCGATAGCGATTTCCGCCCTGCTGGTTGGCGTTCTGGCGCTCGTTCTTGCGATGGTCGTGCAGGGCTCATCCGGCGTCCCGGAGAACGAGGTTCCCATAGATCCGAACGCGGCCAACCCCGACGCCGTGCTGGCGGAGGCTGATGGGATCGAGATCTCGACGCCCATAAGGCCGGCGAGCCTGACGGGTATCGCATACCACCCGGAGGGCAATACCCTCACCGAAATGTCGCCGCGGGGAAAGAACCTCTCCGCGAACCCGCTCCTCGGGCTCTTCGCGTTCGGCTCGGAGACGGAAGAGAACATCCAGTACCACGTGATGGACCGGGCAGAACGGTCTGGGCCCATGACGGGCGCCGTGGACGTTGGGGCCGAGGCGGGCACCACGGTCTACTCCCCCGTGTCGGGTGTGATCACCTCCATCCGCCCGGATCCTATGGTCGAGGGAGCGAACGTCGTGGAGATTAAGCCCCAGGGCAACCCGAACGCCCGCGTCTCCGTCTCCCTGGTCCGGGACATCAGCCCTGACACCGGCGTCGCCACGCCCGTGACGGCCGGGATGACCGAGCTCGGCGCGGTCGCCGACTCGGCGGCTGTCCTGGACCCGCAACTCTCCTCCTACACGGACGACGCGGGCAACCACGTCACGGTCTCCGCGTTCCGGTAACTTTCATCCCGGCGGCTTTTCGGAGACGCCCATCTCCCGCACCGGCCGTGTGTCATACTTGCGGCCATGCTGAGCCTCTTCGAACAGCTTCCCGCGCTCGCGGTGGCGGTGTGCCTGGGCTTCGTCGCGGGAATTACCATCCACGAGGCGTCCCACGCCTGGTCGGCTTACATGCTAGGTGACGACACAGCCTACCGGCAGGGCAGGGTAACGCTCAACCCTGTCTCTCACCTGGATTTGCTCGGGACGGTGATGCTGTTCATGGTCGGCTTCGGGTGGGGCAAGCCAACCCCCGTGACACCCTCCAACCTGAGGTGGGGCCGGCTCGGGGCAGTCGCCGTCGCTTTCGCCGGTCCCCTCTCGAACCTGCTCGTGGTGTTCGTCTGCGCCACCTTCTACCTCTTTCCGCAGTTCCGGGAGGGTTACCTGCAACTGATAGTGGTCGGGGTGGCGTTCACGAACGCGTTGCTGTTCGTGTTCAACCTCATCCCCATTCCCCCGCTCGACGGCTCGAAAGTCCTCTTCCCTTTCCTGCCGCGAACCCTGGACGGCTTCGTGGATTTCATGAACCAGTACGGTCCTTTTATCCTGTTCGGCCTCGTTCTCCTAACCTGGCTACCAGGAGCGGCCTCACCCCTCAACTACGTGCTGGTCCCGGTGCGGCCGATACTCCTGCTACTCGGGCTCCCACCGCTATTCTGATACGGCCAGCGGTAAACCACACGAAAAGAAACAACGAACAGATGAAAGGGGCAGCTTGGAGTCCGCAGGGAGGGGGGAGAATCTGCGGACCTTGCGCTGCCCCACACCTATTCTACAGCCTGGAGTACCAAAGCGTAAGCTCAACTTGAGGTTGAGCTAAAAATAGTTTCAAGCTTTACCGTTCGCGTCTTCTCCCGCGAGGGGAAGCGACACGGAGAAGGTGCTGCCCACGTTGGGTCGGCTTTGGACCTGTATCTCGCCCCCGAGGTGGTGTGAGATCTCATCCGCCAGGGCCAGGCCGAGGCCCGTGCCGTCGGCGCGGGATGAGCCCTGGGCGCGGTAGAAGCGGTCGAAGATATGCGCCTGCTCGGACTCGGGGATGCCGCAGCCGCGGTCGGTGACGCTGATAACGGCATGCCCGTTCTCGCGGGAGAGGCCGAGGTCAACGGGCGCGTCCTCCCCTGAGTACTTGAGCGCGTTGTCCAGCAGGATGGCGAGCACCCGGTGTAGCTGGGTCGGGTCCGTCTCCACGGGCGGCACGTTCTCCTCGGCCCGGATGTTCAATGGACGGCCCGTGTAACCGAAGTCCCGCCGCAACTCGTGCAGCAGGTACTCGAGGTCCACCTCTTCCAGGCGGAAAGTGAGGGCGTTGGCATCCAGGCGCGAGAGATCGAGGAGGGTGCGCGCCAGGTTCTGGAGACGTTCGGTCTGGGCAGCCATGTCCTTGAGGAACTCGGCGCGGACCCGCTCGTCCTTCTCGTCTTCCAGCATCTCCAGGTAACCGGATAGGGCGAAGAGAGGCGTCTTCAGCTCGTGGGAGGCGTTGGCGATGAACTCGGCCTTCGCCCGCTGGATGTTGCGCTCTTCGGTCACGTCCCTCAGGATGGCGAGGGCACCGTCCTCCAGGGGGGCGGCCCGGATCTCGATGATGCGGTTCCCGGCTTCGGCCTCCGGCTCCGTGACGGGGCCGGCGTAGCGGGATTTGGCCAGGACCTCCTGGAGTCGGACGTGGAACCCGTGCGGCGCGGACTCCAGCATTTCCCTGGCGCGGGGGTTCAGGAAGATCGCGTTGAGATCCCTGTCCACACCAACGACGGCGTCGGTCATGCCGTCGAGGATGGCGCTTCCGCGCTCCTTCTCCTGCTCCACCTGCCCGAAGGCGTCCTTGAGGGAGGCTGCCATGGAGTTGAACGTAGCGCCCAGCGAGCCAACCTCATCCTCGATGCGGGTGTCTATGCGTTCGTCGAAATTGCCGTCCGCCAGGCGTTCGGCGGCCAGGCCGAGGCGGCTTACCCGACGTGAGATCAGGGTCGCCACCACATAGCCGGCGAAACCCGAGATCAGGAGCGCCAGGGCGCCCGCAAGCAGGACTATCCGCTCCACGTTCTTCACGGCCGCCCGCACGTTCTCCACGTCGCTCTCCGTGTAGAAGCGATTGAAGACCACGGCCAGCCCCTGCTGACCCCGGCCGTCGTTTATCGGGGAGGCGTAAGTCGCCTGCAACTGGCCCGCGCGCTCTCCCGTCTCGACGGGTTGGATGTCTTGTTTTGGCTTCTGGGTGACGACGGCGGCTTTGACCACGTTTGGATCCCATTCGAGATCCTGGTCCCCCTGCAGCTTGGTTGCGCCCGTGCCCTCCACCCGCACGATACCCCATTGCAGTCCGCGGCTTGATGCGAAGGACCTGATGAACTGCACGCTCACGTTCTGGTTGCGGTTGACCCTGGCCTCGAACTGCTCCCCCACCTGCCTGAAGCTGGCCTCACTCGCCCTGTCCAAGGTACTTTCGAGGATGGGGCGTACGATCTCGTACGCCGTCACCGCGGCAAACGCCGTCACCAGCACGAAGAGCAGCGTCAGCCACACCCGGATGCTGATGCGGGGACGGAACCTTTCCCTGCGGCGCAATGGGGAACGCGTGCCGTTCTGGGCGCCGAAGCGTGGTGCGAACTCTGGCTTTTTCCGGTAGAGAACTCTTTTACCGGAAGACATATCCGACACCCCGTGCGGTGTGGATGAATTCCGGGTTTCTGGGGTCGCGTTCGATCTTCTCCCGGAGATGCCTGATGTGTACATCCACCGTGCGCTCGTCGCGGAACTCATCGCCCCATACCCGCGTGAGGAGCGTGCTCCGCGAGAACACCCGGCCCGGGCTGGTCGCCAGGGTCACCAGCAACTCGAACTCCGTGTAAGTGAGGTCCACTTCCCTGCCCCCCACGGCCACCCGGCGGCTGGGGATGTTGATCCTCAAACCATCGTAGCTCAACTCATCCTGTTTCTGCCCCGCCGGCACCGCCACCCGGCGCATGATCGCGCGCACCCGCGCCACCAGTTCCCTGACGGCGAAAGGCTTGGTAACGTAGTCGTCGGCCCCGAGCTCAAGCCCCACGACCCGGTCTATCTCATCGTCTTTGGCCGTCAGCATGATGATCGGAACATCGCTCTGGGAGCGGATGCGCCGGCAAACCTCCGTGCCGTCCAGCTTGGGAAGCATGATGTCCAGGATGATCAGGTGCGGCTCGAACGAGCCGAACGCCTCCAGCGCGGCCTCCCCGTCGTCCACCGCCTGCACCTGAAACCCCTCCCGCTCCAGGGCATGCACGAGCATCTTCTGGATGGACGGCTCATCGTCCACCAGAAGTATCTTGCGCGTTGCGTTTTGCAATCCCTGAACCATTACTCAATCGCCTCTTCCCACGCCTCCGCGAAGGCGCCCGGTTGCACCGGATTTTACCATGCTGGGGTGGTCACACGGAGGACTGCACGGCCTCGGGTTCGGCAGCCGCGACCTTCCCGGCAGCGGTCACGAGGTCCCCCGGTTCGAGCAGCCGAACCGCCTTCACGGCAGCCTTCCGGCGCCTCAGATAAGCCATGACGACCCGGATCTCATCGGATGTGGCGTTTGGGTTCGGCACGCCGTTCCCTGTTTCGCAACCTTCGAGGGCCTCCCTGGCGAAGTGGATCATAGCTTCCGTGTCGCCAGCGTCGAAGCCCTGGTGGGAGATTAGGCGTCCCCCCGAAAGAACAAAGGCTTCGATGACGCCCGGCTCTGTCGATGGTGCGACGACGGCCTGCACGCCCTCCGCGCTGACGACGGCGCGGGTAAGCCGAATGCGCTCTATACCGGAGATGAGGTCCCTGAGCCGCGCAGCCGCCTCGAATTCCAGCTCCCGGGCGAGCCGCTGGCGCTCGGCAACCAACGCCGCCAGATGCTCCTCACCACCCTCGCCGCGCAGCAACGCCACCATCTCCCCGATGACCTCACGCCTGTATTCGTCCTCTCCCATCCCGAGACAGGGGGCGCACCGGCCCATCTGGCCGTAGAAGCAGACGCCATCACCCACCCCTTCGCACCGTCTGAGGGGGAAGACCCTGCCAAGAGCCTCGATGCAGGTATCCAGGGAACCAGCGCTGCGGTACGGCCCGAGATAAACGATGCCCGTCCCTGGCTCGTTGCTGGACGCTCTTTCGGGGACCGGATACGACTGGTCCATATCGAGCCGGATGTACCAGCTCGCCCTGTCGTCGCGGCCTGCGGAGTTGTAGCGCGGGAGCAGACGCTTTATCTCCCTGGATTCCAGGACCAGCGCGTGCAGCTCGCTCTGTGTCTCGCGCACCCGCACTTCCGAAACCTCCGCGACGAGACGCCCGATCTTACGCCGCCCATCTCCCCCGTTGAAGTACGTCCGTACCCGCGCCTTCAGGTCCTTCGCCTTGCCCACGTAGAGCACGGTACCGTGCTTGTCCACGAAGTAGTAGACGCCCGGCGTGTTCGGGATACCCTCGGCCAGGTGCTGCTTCTGCGGCTTCACCTTCCCACGGGCGCCGCCCCGGAGCGTGGCCGCCTCTCCCACGGTCCGCACCCCGGCGGAGCGCAGGAGCTTGAGTAGCTTCACGAATACTTCGGCGGTCGCCGCCGCGTCGGAGAGCGCGCGGTGGTTCGGCGCCTGGCGCGCCCCGAAGTGGGCGGCGAGCGAAGCGAGCCGGTAGCGCGGCAGGCCGGGAACCAGCGACCGGGTCAGCTTCAAGGTGTCGAGGACCGGGTTCGGCAGGGGGTCGAGCCCCGCAGCCTCCCGCGCTGACACCACGAACGAGCAGTCGAACGAGACATTGTGCCCGACGAGCACGGAGCCCTCCGCGAACTCCTCGAAACGTGGCATGACCTCGGCGGCGGGCGGCGCGTCCTCGACCATCCTGTCCGTAATGCCGGTGAGGCGCACCACGAAAGGCTCGATGGGCCGTCCCGGGTTCACGAGCGTCGAGAACCGGTCTACCACCAAGCCACCAACGACCTTGACGGCCCCGATCTCCGTTATGCCACCCTTTCCGGCCGAAGAGCCCGTTGTCTCCAAGTCGAAGACCACGTAAGGAGCATCTCCCAGCGCCAGCGAGGCGATGTCCACCGTCCGCAAAAGCTCGTCATCCCAGGCAAAGCGGGGATCCCCGCCAACCAACTTCTCGACGTGGGTGCGGGCGTCGCCGTTCAAGTTGAGGGATAGGAGTTCGGTTGCAATAAGCTCGGGGCTTGCGGGCCCGCGATCCCTTACGAAGCCGTACAGGCTAGGAGACACGGACCTCCGTCCCAGCGGTCTTGGCCTTAGCCCTGGCTTCCCGCGCCGCCGCTTCGGCGATGGTCCGGGCCTGCGCCTCCCTGATTCCGGGTATACCCACCAGGTTCTCGTAGGTGTACTCGTCGTCCAGGAGCCCGCTCGCCAGCACCCTCGCACGGGTCTTCATACCGACGCCAGGCATCTTCGTGGTGTGGAAGATCTTGCCGCGCTGTATGCGGAGGTCACCGACCCCGGCCAGCCGCTCGCCATCCACAAGCACGCGCTTGAGGGTCTCGGCGAAAAGCTCGACCTGTTCGGGGTAATAGACCCCCCGTCCCATGAGCGAAGGCGTCATCGGGAGCGGAGACAGGAGGTTCGCGTTACGCACCGTGGTGTGTCCTGGCGGCTCGTTCCCGCCAAGCGGATCCGGGTCTCCGAGCCGCCGTGCCCGCGACGCGTGCTCCCAGACCTGCTCTTCGAGATCATCGTCCAAGTCCAGCTCCGTCTGTACCGGCGCACCCCGGAAGCGGTCGTTACGGTTGGCAGCGTGCAGGAACAGGCGTCCGCCCCGCTCGTTCTCGTAGAACTCCACAACGGTGCGGGCGCGCTTCTCTCCGCCTATGCCGGGCAGTCGTGCCAGGGCCTTAACGTCGTTGGCGTCTATCAGGCCACGCAACTCATCGGCGTCTACGGCTTCGGCGGCCTTGGCCGCGGCCCGACGGTCCACGCCCCGGACGCGTTCGAGCATGCCCTCCACGCACTCCGGGCACACGCCGCGCCTGAGGTGGTTGATCTTGCGTATGGCCGTGAACTCGTTGAATTCCTCCCAGTGCCAGACGTACTCCCGCACCCGCTCGACAGCGGCCGCGTCCTCCGGGACGAACTCTATGGTCACCCCGTTGCCTATGTAGCGGCCGTTGGCGCCGGGCATGTGCTCGGCCGGGTACATCACCTGGACCTTCACCGAAGGCGAGTAGAAAGAGAAATGTACCGGAACCCCCGGCGCGACCTCCTTCATCAGCCGCCGGCGAAATATGTTCTCTTCGAGATCGGACTCAAACATAGAGAATAGATTTTACCTCATCCCCAGCCCCGGGCTAGAGCAAAATCTCCTCCCGCAGCACTATCGCCTCGACCGGCTCGCCAGCCCTTACCCCTTCGGACTCCGGCCCGATGAGCGCCAGCGCGTCAGCCTTCGTAAGCGAACTGACAAGCCCCGAGCCCTGGGCCCCGACGGACTCGGCCCGCCAGCCCCTCTCCGTCCTCTCCAGCGTCACGCGCATCGCGTGCATCCGTCCGAAACTGTTCGAGACCTCCTCGTCGAAGTACGCGTTTACGTGGGGCCTGTGTTTGTCCACACCTCCCATCATCTGCAAGAGGGCGGGCCGGACGAAGAGCTCGAAGCAGACCATCGCTGAGACGGGATTTCCTGGCAGGCCGAAGAAACGGACGTCGTCGCGCCTTCCGAAGAAGAGCGGCTTGCCCGGCTTGAACTTCACGCCCCAGAAGACCTGCTCGACGCCGAGTTCGAGCAGCGTGCTCTTCACGAGATCCTTCTCCCCCACCGAGACCCCGCCGCTGGTGACGACCACGTCCGCCGATTCGAGCGCCTCCCGCAACGCGTCGCGCAGCACGTCCGCGTCGTCGGAGGCTGCGTGCAGGCGGCGGGCTTCCGCGCCGGCCTCGCGTGCCTGGGTGATAGTGGCGAAGGAATTGGAGTCGTAGATCTCACCCGGCGAGAGATCCCGCTCCCCGGGAGTTACAAGCTCCGTGCCCGTCGAGAGGACCACGACCTTCGGACGCCGGTACACGGCAAGCTCCCCGTAGCCCTGCGTCGCGGCGAGAGCTATCTCGGGGGCCCCGATCTCCGTTCCAGCCCGTAGTATGACGTCTCCCTCACGCACGTCGCCGCCACGGCTACGGATGTTCTGTCCAGGGGAGGCGGCTTTTTTCAGTTCGAACTCCTCGCCCCAGCCGGAGGTGTTCTCGACCATCACGACCGCGTCGGAACCGGATGGGATCACACCTCCCGTGAAGATCTTGATCGCCTCCCCTTCACCGACGCTCTTGGAGGCCGGACGCCCGGCAGGCGCCTCGTCCACCACGGCGAATGTCCGGCCCGCTTCGGCGTCCGCGCTACGCACGGCGTACCCGTCCACCGCCGAGTTATCGAAGGGCGGCGAGTCTAACCTGGCAGTCAGATCTTGCGCCAGCGTGAGCCCCCGCGCATCCACGAGCGGCACGGTCCCCGTCTGCAGCCGGGGCGTGTTCTCCAGGACCAGCCTTTCGGCCTCCTGGTAGTCTATGAGCTTCTCGAATAGTTGCATCCTCGCACCTCACCCAACACGGGAACATCTTCCGGTACGCTACCACAGCCTGTGAGGGCGGCGTTTCAGGACGCACAGCAACATGGCCGGACGTGGATTTCGATGGTCCGATAAACGCAGCTCAGACCGATGGAGAGGAGATCGTGCTAGCCACCGCCAAAGTAGCCGTCCTCGGCACCCTGGGAAACTCGGACGGCCTCCGGCTCGCCACCGAAGGCGGCCAGGTTTCCAATATCCTCGAACTCAAGATCCGAAGCCTCACCGATTACCTCGACGTTGCCGTTCGCAAGCGCTTCGTCTACGAGGTTCTCTGAGATGTAGAGGTGACGCAGATGAAGCGTGTTCGGGATGCGGACGAAGCGGGTTTCCCCTGGAGGTACGCCCCAGTTGCAGCGGATCGCGGCTTCCAGGGCCTCGCGGTCGTCCTCCATGACCATCGGGATCTTGGCGCGCTCCAGGAACGTGCTCGTAAGGACGTTCTGGTTCATGGCCGCCAGGTCCACCTTCTCGAAGAGCCTGCGTGTCGTCAGGTCGGCCAGGCCGATGCCGAGGGCGTTGCCTTGGGAGGCTTCGCTGACGTCGCCCACAATCAGGTACTTCACCCTCGGACTCTCCGGCTCCTTGACACCCAGTATCCGGAACCGCCCGACCACGTTGGTGTTCATCCCCGTGCCGCTGAAGTTCTTGCCAAGCTCGTCCACGAACAGCACATCAATGTCTGACACCGGCAGCTTGGGCATGAGCTTGGCGGATTCTTCGAGCAGTTCCGCCTCGCGTTCGGCCACCTTCTCCGGCTGGATGGCCTCCACGATCGCAGTTTCCTCGTAGGCGTTCTCCACGATGCCGACCCCGAAGAGTATCTTCCCGGACGCGAAGATTACCATCCCCACCTCGACCATGTGGTCCCTGATTCCAGGCACCCCGAGCGCGTGCAGCGCGAGCGCCTGGGCGTGCTTGCCGAGGCCGATGGCGGACATCTTCAGCAGCCCGCTCTCCCACTCGGCGTGGAAATCGGTGTGCTGTTTGATCCTGCCGACGATAACGACCCCATCGGCCTCCGAGGCGATGCGGTCCATGTACACCGGCACGCCGCGATCCGTCTCCCCGATCTCGACGACATCCATCGAGGACCGTATCTCCGCCCTGACCGATTCTTCGGTTACGCCGAGGCTCTCCAGGATCTCCACCTGTCCCACGGCCGTCGCCCCGCCGTGGCTGCCCATCGCCGGCACGATGAACGGCGATGCTCCCGCCTCTCTTAGAATTTCTACGAGCGAGCGCAGGATCGGGACGATATTCGAGACTCCGCGGCTGCCCGCAGTGATAGCGATCTCCGCGCCAGGTTCGATGCGGGATCGGATCTCTTCCTTCCCACATTGTTCCTTCATCGCGGCCCCGATGTCCTCGATGCAGGGCCTGGGGAAAGCCTGCCTGACCTTGACCACTTTGGGGAACGCCATTCGCTAGCTCCTCTCCGTGGCCCGCGCAAGCTCGCGGGCGAGGTCGAGTGCGGCCTTCATGCTGGAATGGTCGGCCTGTCCGGTGCCGGCGATATCGAAGGCCGTGCCATGGTCCACGCTGGTTCGGAAGAACGGCAGCCCGACAGTCACGTTCACGCCGGTCTCGAAGCCGAGAAGTTTGATCGGGATGTGCCCCTGGTCGTGATACTGCACCACGACGATGTCGAAGCGCCCCTGTTTCGCCTGTGAGAAAACCGTGTCGGGGGGATGAGGACCGCTTGCATCAAGCCCTTCCTCGATGGCCCGTTTGACGGCGGGACGGATCCTCTCCGTATCTTCACTCCCGAAGAGGCCGTTCTCCCCGGCGTGCGGGTTGAGCCCGGCCACGGCGATGCGCGGCTCCTCGACGCCGAGCTTCTTCAGGGCGTCGTGCGCCAGGTGGATCACGGCTAGCTCCCGCTCCGGCGTCACGAGCTCTATCGCCTCCTGCAAAGCTACATGCGTGCTGACGTGGATCACCCGCAGGTCCTCGGCCACCAGCATCATCGCGTAGTCCTCCGTGCCGGTAAGCTCCGCGAGTATCTCCGTGTGGCCGGGGTACTTGTGGCCGCCGAGGTGCATGGCCTCCTTGTTGAGCGGGGCAGTCGCGACCGCAGCCACGCTACCGTCTAGGGCGAGATCGATGGACCTCCTGACGTATTCGAAGGCGGCGGCCCCGGCGCGGGCGTCGAGCTTCCCGAAAGGCAGGTCGCCGGGGAGATCGCTGGCCGGGATCACATCCATTACCCCGGCTTCGTACACTCCATCCTCCGGCGTGGTGACCCGGTTGATGCGTAGCGGGAGATCGAGCATCTCCACCGTTCGCTCCAGTATCGCCACGTCCCCGATCACGACGGCGCGGTTACGCTCGGTGAACTCCGGCTCGGCGAACGTCCGGGCTATTATCTCCGGCCCGACGCCCGCGGGATCTCCCATCGTTACGGCCACGAGGGGTTGCATGAAACGTCTACTCCTCGCTCTCGAGCAATTCGACCGCCCTCAGTAGTGTATTCGGGTTTCCGAAGCCTCCGGCTTTGGTGACAACCCTGTACGGCTTCGGGCAGATCAGAGTTCCCACGGGTACTCCGGTCTCGACCTCGCCTTCCAGCATGATCCCCGAAGCGCCAAGCCGCCGGGACACCGCCACCGCCGTAGATCCCCCGGTCATGACCAGCGCGCCGAAGAGTTCCCTGGCGGAGAGACTAGCGGCGCACTGGGCCAGCAACGATACGATGGGTGTATTTCTCGTGGGGGTTCTCCTTTCGGGGGAATGTAGGATCGCGCATTCATTATCCTCCAGCGCCGTCCGTGCGGCCGCGACGGCCTCGTCAACGTCCTCGCACCCGGCGACACACACGGCCACCGCATCACGCTCATCGACCAGCCGTCGCAGTTGCTCCCTGGATGAGCCGCTCAGGCTGCCGATCACCACGAGCACCCCACGCCGGATCGCGGGGGCAGCACGCTCCTCTCCGGCGTGTGGCCCCGGATGCTGGCCAGCAAGCGCCTTCGCCAGCCCCGCGGAACCAGCCCAGAGTATCTGTGAGGCATCTGGCGCGGCCCGCACCAGGGCATCGAGGTCCGCGTTGCTTTCGGCGTCGGCGACAATACACCGGCTTCTCTCCAGTCTGCGGCGGACGGTTGCGGAATTTTGGAGATCCCCGGTCTCCAGCATACCGATCTCCGCGAACTTACCGGAGAGCAGGGTCGGGAGGTATCCGTCGGTGATGGGCATCCCCGGATCTTTCGCCATCTTGGTCTCGTGGACGGGCACTCCGTTGAGCCGTTGCACACCATCAACGGTGGTGCGGCCAGCATCGGGAAAAGCCGGGGCGACGACGGCGTGTTCGCGGCCCGAGGTTTCCAGGGCAGCGGCCAGTTCCGCCGCGACGTTGCCGCGCAGGGTGGAGTCCAACTTCTTGTAAACGATGTGTGCGTACCGCGCCACGTGCATGGCGTCAGCGGTACGCTCTGCAGCCGAACCGGGCGGCGCCGTCCGGGAGTCCGTGTCGAACGCCACAGCGTCGAAATCTCCGAGGTTCATCTTGGCGTCCCTGAACACCACGGTGGTTCTATAGCCAGCGCGGGCGAATTGCATGCCGGTATCAGCCGCCCCGGTCAGGTCGTCGGCGACGATGGCCGTCAGCATTCCGGCCTACCGGCACGAGACTCGTCAACCCCTCTTGCTGATCGGCCGACCGATTTTCCGGGCAACCGTACCGGCCCGCTTCCGTCCGGTGCGCCCTCCATCGTGCTGGCTTCTCCTCTCCGGCTTTCCTGACCTCAACGTAGCAGAACCCAGGAGGCGTCGCCAGCCATATAGTCACGCGAGAATTCGCACCGCCGCCGCGGGGACATGAGCATCGTATGGAGTTCTCACCTGCCAAAGCCCGAGCAGCCGTTCCGGTGGTCCGGCCACTATTGACGCAAAGTAGCGATTTCAATAACATGAAACAGGTGTGAGAAGCCACACAGGGGAATGGGAGGGTAAGCATGGCCGACGTAGCTGACAGGTCCGGCACGGGCGAGATCGCCTCCGAGTTGCCGGCCAAGTACCTGCCGGGGGTCGAGTACCGGGATCTACCTGAGCCCCAACCCCTGCGCGCTTACATCGGGGCGAGCGTGATCCTGCTCGCCACGGCGCTCGGTTCGGGCGAGTTGCTGATCTGGCCATACATAACGACGCAGGCAGGAGTGGGCCTTCTCTGGCTCGCGTTCGTCGGGTTCTCGGCGCAGTACTTCCTGAACATGGAGATAGAACGTTACACCCTCGCGACTGGCGAGACCGCCGTCACGGGCTTCACGAGGATGTGGCAGTGGTGGGGAGTGGTCTTCATACTACTGGCGGTCCTACCGAATACCATCCCCGGCTGGGCGACGAGCGCGGCGCAGATCTTTACCTATCTTTTGGGGATAAACGAATCGAACTACACCATCGTCGCCACCATAGCCCTCCTCGCCA
>Ga0081539_10001180_pt1 | contig 47243 bp, 49 predicted proteins | sample TabmetS4T2R2_FD_71023 | JGI IMG/M metagenome (GOLD analysis project Ga0081539, IMG submission 71023) | Tabebuia heterophylla rhizosphere microbial communities from the University of Puerto Rico - S4T2R2 | ecosystem: Host-associated > Plants > Roots > Rhizosphere ... | reverse complement strand
CGAGGCGCTGCGCGCGTTGGCGCAACGCGGGCGCAAACGCTCGTCCTCGGCGTGCCGCACTTTTCGAACCTCATCCTGAGGAGCGCACCGAGCGTGAGCTCGGTGCGCGTCTCGAAGGATGGCAGCAGACACGGAGTGCGCCGCCATCCTTCGAGACGCCGCGCTTCGCGCGGCTCCTCAGGATGAGGGGTTGAGTGTGCTGACGCGAGATGGCGGATTACGCCTTCGTCCCGCCATGGCGGGTCGAAAGCTAATCCGCCCTACAGATCCTAGCGCCGGTAGCGCACCGGGCGCGCGATGGAGGCCGTGCTCGGGCGCACGCCCTGCTTGGCGGTGAGCGACAGGTTCGGCGTATTCAGCCGGCACACCTTGTTTCCTTGGATCCAGACCGCGTGATAGCCGTTCGCGCACGCAAATGCCGGTTGCGCCAGCATGACAAAGCCGGCCGCGAGGGACGCCATCATGGCGTATTTCATCGTTCTTTCTCCTGGGTTGTAACAGCCGCGCATCACCGGTCATCCGTGTGGCGCGACCCCTCACCACCTTGGGCGTGACGATGCGCGCTTGCGCCGCGCGGCGCTATCCGCCGCCTGCACGGCCTATCCGCCGAGTGCAACAAAATGCCGCCGTGTGTCCGCCGCATTGCGACTTTAGGCTGCGCGGCGTGGAAGCGGGGCGCCGAGACGGGAGCGCCAAAGATGCGGTCGGCCGATACGCCGCTGTTCGAGCGGCTGCGGATCTTCCAGAGCCACGACGCGGACGAGATCCGCAGCTTCCTGGGCAACAAGGGCTACCGCTTTGAAGTGCAACCGGAGCGCGCGGGCGGACTCGACACCCGTATCAATGGCGCTTACACGCCGCGCCTCTATATCGGCTACATCCAATACGGCAACGCGCCGGTCGCGTTCTCGCCCGGGCTCGATCGCACCGATTACTGGATGCAGCTGCCGCTGCGCGGCAAGCTCGACGCGCGGCTCGGCGAGGACGCGTTCGCGTGCACGCCGCAGCGTGCCGTCATCGCTTCGCCGCGCCAGGACGACTGGCTGTTTCATTCGGGTCCCGGCAATGCGCGGATTCAGGTCTCGCTCACCGGCGCGGCGCTGCGCGAGCAGCTTGCGGCGCTGATTGGCGAGCATCCGCGCGAGCCGCTATGGTTCGCGCCGAGCATCGATCTCACCACCGGATACGGCCGCTCGCTCGCGCGCCACGTGCTCGCCGGCGCCGCGGACCTCGAGGAGACCGGCTCGGTGCTGGAGAGCCCGCTCGCGATGAGCGCCTTCGTCGAGTTCATCACCACGGCGCTGTTGCTGTCGCATCCGCACAACCACAGCGCGGCGCTGCAGCGGCCGCACGTCGCGATCGCGCCGGCCGACGTGAAGCGCGCGATCAACTACATCCAGGCGCATCTGGATAGCCCGCTGACGATCACCGACATCGCGACCGCGTCGAACGTGCCCGGCCGCACGCTGTTCAAGCATTTCAAGGACTGGAAGGGCGTCTCGCCGATGCGCTATTTGCGCGACGCGCGCCTTGCCCGCGTACGCGACGCGCTGCGCGCGGCCGACGCGGAGCAAAGCATCACCACGATCGCGCTGCGCTTCGGCTTCACCCATATGGGCCGCTTCGCGCTCGAATACCGCCGCCGCTTCGGCGAGAGTCCGTCGGAGACGCTGCGCAAGCCGCGGGGGGCTCGGACCTCGAAGACCTCATCCTGAGGAGGCCGCGCAGCGGCCGTCTCGAAGGATGGCCGCAAGCGCTGTGTCTGCCGCCATCCTTCGAGACGCGCACCGCGCTAATGCGCGGTGCGCTCCTCAGGATGAGGGCTTCTGTGTGCGCTTCGCCCGCCCGCGATGTGCGGCCGATCGATCATGGCCGGCGTCCCCAACTTGGGCGAAGATGCGGCAGCGTGCGGATCAGCGCAACAACCGCAAGGCTAGTGACGGTACGACGGACTAGCGCGAGGCGCGTGATCGGTCCTTTGGGAAGCACGAAAAGCCCGCGCATGGCCGCGCTTTTAGCGCTACGCACAGCAACCCACAGGCCGTGAACCCGTCTTATCTGTGCCGCATTTGGGCCTAGTCTCAACAACCGGGGCGGGGGCTGGCATGAACGACAATTTGCCGTGCACAGAATTGCCAGAACGGGCGACAGGTCAAGAGCATCTTGCTGAGACCATCGCGGTCGCGCGCGAGCTCGTCGAGCTGCGCGTCGGTTACGAGGTCGAGCTCGCCCTGCTCGAGCCGGTCGCGCGCAATGGCTGCGTCAACATGCGTGCCCACTGGCGTCGCAAGCTGCCGCGGCTGCGGCTCGCGATGGCGAGGTGAGGGGGTGAGTAGTGAGTAGTGAGTAGTGAGTAAGAAAAACGTCCTGCTCGACACTTTCTTTTCACCATTCACTACTCACCATTCGCTATTCATCACCCGCCATTCGCTGCTCACCGCAACGCCGCCGCCGCAAACGCGGCCAGCGCCAACACAACCACAATCCCCCAGGCAACCGGCACGCTTGGCGCGAGCGGAAAGCGCCGCGGCGCGCGTTCGAGCGGCACCCACAGGCCAGGCGGGGAATGGTCGATCACGAACGTGTCGTCGCGGCGCGGCGCCACGCTCGTGCGTGCGACGGCGGTGACCGGTGCGGCGGCCGGCGCCGCGGGCACGTCCGCAGGCGTCGCGTCAGGCGGCGCGGTCGCCGCGATGGCCGGCGCGAGATGTGGCTTGAACACCGGGTCTTCGGCGAGCTCGTAGAGGGTCCACAGCCGCGTCGGCTCGCACTTGAGCGAGCGCGCGAGCGCGCGCAGCTGATCAAGGAACGTCATGCCGGTCCGGTTTTCGACTTCCTTGCGGTGGTCCTCCTCGAGCAGCAGATCGAACAAGCGGACCAGCGTGACGACCCATTGCTCCGGCGGTGAACGCTTGCGCGCCGCAATGCCGACGAACTCACCCATCTCGCTGCCGGAAAACACCGGCGTGCCGACCGGCGGCGCGATTCCTTCCGTCGGGATGAAATCGATGATCCGATTGGAGTTGATGAAGCCGAGGAGACAGCCGGCGCTCGGCGCCGTGTCGACGCGCGCCGCCACCGCCGGGACGAAATCGACCGGGCGCCGCGGAGGGTCGAGGCGAGGGCGCGGCGGGACGGAGTCATTCGCCACCTCGAGCAGCGACACGGTGCCGCCGAGCCCGGTCCGAAAGGCGAGCACGTTTACCGGATAGGTCTCGGAAGCGCCGATGATGATTTCCAGCGGCTGGTCGGGTGTTTTTTCCGCGCTGGCGGTCAGCACCAGATCGTCGAGAATGCGGCATCCCGGACGTATGCCCGACGCATAGCGCACCTCGCATGGGCCGAAAGACGCGTGCGGCCGCATCTGCTCGGCCAGTTGCGACAATGATGGTGAGAGGCTGAACTGCATGTCACGCCGCCTTGACGATGGGCGCGTCGGGCGCTGCGTTCTCCTGCCGCGCCGACGCTTGCGCGCGCGCCGCAGGGCGGAAGGCGCGCATCGTCCACCACCCGCACAGCAGGAAGGCGAAATCGTCGAGGCGCGTAAGCGCGGCGGTGAGCGGATCGCCGAACGGCAGCCCAAGGCGAACAGCGCCGCCGAAGAACTCGCCCGTGAGGCGATTCCCGAGGAGGAGCGCCGGGATGATCTCCGCGAGCGTCACGATGACAACCGCGAGCAGGAGTCCGCCGCGGCCGTACGAGAAGCCGAGCAGGAAACAGACAGCGTGCACGATCTCGCCGCCGAGCACGCCGCCGCCGATGAACCTTTGACCGATCGTGACAGCGAAGTCGACGTGGCTCAGCAAGACGAGCCAGAACATCCCGCCGATCAGGATGGTCTTGATCGTCTGCTCCGCCTCGAGGTCCGGCCGATCCGCCTGCAGCACTGCGGGAAGCTGTGTATTCATAAAGAAGCGGCCGAGCAGCAGGAATGCGAAGGCCGTGCCGAGGTGATTCGGCTGGATGAAGCCACCCAGCACCTGGACCCCCGGCGCCGGCGGCGCATTGAGCCCGAGCACGACATTGAGGCCGAGCGTCGCGACCCCGACGCCGAGCAGGGTGAAGAGCGTCAGCCGGTCCGGGATGCGCGAAGCGCCGATGAGAAACAGCACATAGTAAAGCGCGAGCCAGAGCGATCCGCCAAACGAGAACTGCGGCGAGACGAACTGATAAGTCCCGGCGAGCGCCAGGATGAGCGCGATCAGCGCGATCGGCGCAATACTGTCGGCGAAGAAGACGCGGGTGCGGAATTGCGCGTCGGCAAAGAGCTGATGCACCAGCAGGCCGGCAAGGAAAATGCCCGGATTTGCGAAGATGTAGATCGGCGCGAGCGAGGTCAGCGTGATGAGGAGCGGCAGGCCGCCGAGCAGCACGGCAAGGCGCGATGCCACGCCGAACCAGGCGCCGAGCGCGGCGGCGATCGGAATGAACAGGAGCGAGGCGTTCACCGAGAGGTCGCTGCCGAGCGGGAAACGGATGGTCGTCAGCCACAAGAGCGGGACCGCGAGCAGCCACACGGGCGGCGCATACACCGCCGCGAAGGCGCGCAGAGAAGAGAACCAGATCGATTGCTCGGGCGCGCGGCGTTCGCGCCGCGCGTCCCGATTCGCGAGCGCGGCCAGGATCGCCGCGACCGCGCCAGGCACGAACAGGAAGGGGAGCGCTGCGCCGATCGTCAGATTGATCGCGCCGCCGCGCGGCGCCGCCTGCACCGGTGCCTGGATTTGCGCCTGAGCCGCGGCCTTGCCGACGACCTCGGGCACGAAGGGGTTCGGAATCGGCGGAGTGATGAAGCTCGCCAGAACATCGATCGTGGTCACGGCGACCGCAAAAACGAGACATCCGAGCACGACCTCGCGTGCACGCATCGCGTCCGGCCGCACCAGCGCCAGATGGGTCAAGATCAGGCAAAGCGCCGCGATGGGAAGATTGGCCGAATAGAGGAAGCCGAGCGACTCGAATGCGCTAAAGAAACCGATGCCGGACTGGAATCTGACGAACGCCGCCTCGGCGGCGGTCACAAGCACGATCGTGGCGGCGCCAACGCCGGCGATGATGAGAAAGCGCGTCAGGCGAACGCGCCCGAGCACGACGGCTGTGAGGATCGCACAGTACAAGGTGCTGAGAATCGAGAGCTGCAGCAAGGCGCTCGCGATTGGCTTGATCGACGGTGCGTTCGATACCCCGAGCATTCCCGCCGCGCCGGCGAGCACGGCCAGCCAATAGACGAACGGGACCATTCCCAAAATCGCGCCCGCCATCACGGGCCAGTAGCTGAGTCCAAGCATGCGGGCCAGCACCAACGCGAGTACGAACGGCGTGAGCAGAATGCCGGTTTCGCCCGTGACCACGAACAGGCTGGCGAGCACCAAATAAGGAAAGAAGGGAATCTCGCGTGCCGGCTGCGGCCGCTCCGGTGGCCCGGCGGTCGGCTGGCACAAGGCGAGACAGAAGGGCGGTAACATCACAACCGCAGTGAGGACAAAGAATGCGGTGTCCTTCGTGTCCTTGCCCGATTGCCCGAACGCCAGCACCACGAGCACCAGCAGAATGGCGACCGTGTAGAGAAGCCGGAGCAAGGTCTGCCAGCGCGTGAGATAAGCGGCGAGGTGCCAAAGGAAGGCCGCGACCGGCGCGACAAGAATGGCGATAATCGGCGCCGCCTCGGGCGGGAGCGGCGAGCCTTGCTTCAGCGCTTCGAGCTGCGGCGCGAACCAGAATCCGGCAAGTGCGAGCACGAGCGCGGCGGCGCCGGCGATCCATTCGGGGTCGGTCCAGCGCGGGCGCATCAGGTGGCGCAGCGTATCGGGGACGCGCAGGTCGAGATCGCTGACCGCCTCGCCGCGCTGCGACTTCAGGAAGATGACATCGCGCAGCGGCGTGGTCTTGTCGCTGACGACATGGCGGCGCAGCAGCCGGTCGAACAGGCCGGGCTCTGCGGCAAGCTCAGTGTCGTCGCCGCCCCGGCGCGCGAGCCCCGGCGCGAGCCAGCGCTCGTAGAGCTTGCGCGCGTCCTCGCAGCGCTGGTCGGAGAGGCAGCGGATCAGGTCGAGGCGCAGCCAATCGGGCAGGCGGCCGAGCCGCATCCAGGGGAGCCAGGCGAGCGCGCCGAAGCTTTCTTCATCGAGCAGCGGCCGGCCGTCGCGGCGCTTGAGCTTCAACCCCATGTGCAGCGTCAGATCGAGCCGCACCTCGGGAAAGCGTGCGAGCACGCAGAGCAGCTCGAACGCCGCGGCCGGCAGCTCGGCGGCGATCGCGTCGAGGATCTCGGCGCGCTCCTGCGGCGAAGGCATCGGCTCGTCATGATGCCAGGCGAGCGTGTGCAGCTCGCGGCCGATCAGATCGCGTCGGCCACGCAGGCGCAGCGCCGGGCTGACGAGCTCGACCTGGCCGGCAAGTTTTTGCGCGAGCGCGCCGAGCCCCTCGGGTGTCGCCGGCAACACCAGGAGGCCGGCCTCGGCGAGCGCATGCTCGCGCTGCGCCCAGCGCTCGAGCGGCAGCGGCGTCAGCAGCACCGGGTTGGTCCAGGCGACAAGCTCGGCTGCGGCCGCGTTGGGCGCGCCGGTGAGCGGATCGATCAGCGCTTCGCCATCGCTCACGACGATGAGCGTCTCGCCGCCGTGGCGGCTCAAGATGTCGCCGAGTCCGAGCAGGCGGCGCGCATCGCCGCGCAACAGCCGCAGATCGGTGCTGAACGTATAGCTCGAGACCGCGACGCGTTCCGTCGCGAGGCGCGCCACGAGCGCGCGCGCGAGCGCCGCCACGTGATCCTTGCCGGAGAGCTGCTCGATCAGCAGCGGATATTCGGGCAGCATCGGCCGCATTTCCGGCACCAGCGTCAGGAAACCGCCATGCTTTGCGGTCGCGCGCACGCTGGCGGCAAAGTCGTAGTGCGACGACGGCGCGAGCCGATGCGCACGCATCGCCTGCAGCGGGCGGCTGAGCTCGAGCGCGCCGAACAGCGTGAAATGCTCCGCGGTCGGATCGGCGAGCGTGCGCTTGTCTCTTTCCTCGGGTGCGCTGGTGCGCGCGCGCTGCAGCACCACCGGGCGGCGGCAATACCAGCTGTAGAACAGGAAAAACACGCCGAGCGGCAGGATCACGAAGGGCAGGCCCTGGACGAGGCGCACCAGATCCAAGGTCGGCAGCTTGAACCAGCCACGGATATCGGACGGCGATGGAGCCGCCGGCGTCGGACCCGCGCCCGTGCCGACGAAATAGAAGACGGTGAGCGCCGCGGCCACAAGCGCGAGCGAGATGACCGCGAGGGCGAGCGGCTGGCGCAGCAGCTGTTCGAGCCAGTTTTCTTCGCGCGGCGCCGGCGCCGGCAGCGGCGCGGGCGTCGCCGCGAGCACGACTGGCCGATGCAGGCTTTCAAATTCGGCGATGAGCCGCGGCAGCAGCGCCTGCTGGGCGGCGCTGGTGCACAACAGCGGCGCGAGATAAAGCGTCGCTTCGGGAGCGCTCCTCGGCTTGGCGCCCCGCTGCCCCAGCCGGTCGAGCACCGCGCTGATGCGCAGCGCCTCGCCGGTGCCGACACGCAGGCCGCGCTCGCGCAGAAAGGTGCAGAGCGCGAGCGGATCGTCGAGCCATTCGGCCGCCGGCGTCATGGCAGATCATTCGGCGGCGGCAGCGGACGGCGCGGCCGCCCACGCGTCGATGATGATCTTCGCCTTCTCGATGTCCTCCGGCATCTTGGCGAGCGCGCTCAACTGGGTTTTGATCTCGTTCGCATGCTGGCGCAGGTCCCTGGTGGCGATGATCTGCGGGTTCGCCTTCAACAGGCGCAGCGAGCTCAACAGCTCCGAAGTGCTCGGCGGCTTGCGCAGCGCCTTGCGCAACTCGGCAAACAGCGCGAGCAGCTTGTCGAGCTGCTCCTCGTCGGAGAAGACGAGGCTGCCGAGCCGGCTCTCGATGATCCGCCGCAACATCTCGTCGTCGGGAAACTCGATGTGGTGGAACGCGCAGCGCCGCAGGAATGCCTCGGGCAGGCTCTTCTCGCTGTTCGAGGTGATGAACACGACCGGCCGGGGCGCGCCCTCCGGCGGCGTGACGCGCAACGAGAGCTCGGGGATCGCGAACGACAGCCGCTCGACCTCCTCGAGCAGGTCGTTCGGCGCGTCGCGCGGGGCCTTGTCGATCTCGTCGATCAGCACCACCCAGCGCTCGGGCTTCACCCAATTTTCCGCATGGCGCAACAACAGTGCGGTGGTCGGCGGCCCGGCCGGGCGCACCGGTCCGAACACTTCGGTGAGGATCGGCTCGTCGCCCTCGAGCACGCGACCGGCGCGATCGCGCAGCACGGTGTGCGGGCCGCAGGCGCGGATGATCGCCTCGCCGAGCGGCTGAAACTCGACATAGTCGATCGTCGGCCTGGTGGTGCGCTGCGGCTGCGCGTCGCGAAAGCGCGCGAGCTCGTCAATGCGATAGAGCAGATCGGTGCGGCTGGTCGAGGACTTCACCTGCATGTCGAGATAGCGCCCGTCGAACAGCTCGTCCGCGACCGCGCGCGCGAGCGTGGTCTTGCCGGTGCCGGGCTCGCCGGTGAGCAGCAGCGGCTGGCCGAGGATCATCGCGACATCGACCGCCGCTTTCAGCGGCGCGCTTGGAATGTAGCCGGAGCTCCTGCGGAACTGCGGCTCGACCGGCTCGGGAAGGTCCGGCTCCTGCGTCGGCGCGCCGACGCCCGCATAGATCGACTCAACCATTGCGGCTTCTCGCTCTCTCCACAAAACACCTCAGCGTGCCTGCTTGCTGATCTTGCGCACCGCGCTCCGTAGGTCCGAGGCCGTGAACTCCCGCGGCCCGCCGAGCATGTCGGTGAGCTCGTCCTCGACATCGTCACGCAGCGCCGCGACCGCGGCGGCGAGCGCGGGCACGGTCTTCGGCACGCGGCGGTCGATCCAATCGCCGAAGTCGATCCACTTGCAGGCGGAAAGCTCGTCGAGCGCGTAACGCACCGTCGCCTTCGCGGGCGCAACCTGCTGCAGCCAGGCGTCGACCTGCGCGCGCGTGACGTCGGAAATGAGGACGACGTGCAGCGGCGGACGCGTCAGCTCGCAGCCCGCGACCTGGTCGAGAAACGCCAGCCACGCGCTCCACAGTGCCGCGCCGTCGAGGGAGAGCTGCGCCTGCGACAGCTCGGTGACAAACAGGTGCGGCCGGCTCTCGTCCGACAGCCGCGTCGCGAAGACGGCCGGATCGTCCGGGAGCGGCTCGCTCTCGCGGTCGACGAGCGCGTTCCACATCAGCGCGCGCAGCGTCGCGAGATTGGCTGCGATGTCGCCGCCGCCGCTCGGCCAGCTGATCGGCCAGAACGACAGCGTCTCGCCGCTGCCGAGCTTGCGCAGCTCGGGAATCGTGACCAGCGCGAAGCGGTCGGTGAGGTCGACCGGGCGGTGGCGCGCGCCGCCATAGATCACGCAGCAGAGCGGGCGCGCGCGTTTTTCGCTCAACAGCAGGCTGAACGCATTGCGAAAGACCGTCTCCTGCGGGTCGCGATCAACGAGGCAGACGAGGCGCGCGAGATTGAGCGTCCGCGTCTCCGGGACCTTGGTCGAGATCACGGCCTGCGCGCGCGCGACGCGCTCGCTGAAGGCCGGGTCGCGCAGCGCGGCGTCGAGGCGGGTGGCGTGGAAGTCGACCGCCGCCTGCGCGCCGAGCTTCACGTTCAGCACCGCGATGATCTGCGCCTGGTTCTGGCCTTGCGCGAAGACGGCGGCGCCGGAAATGCCTTTCCAGCTTGCATCCGCCGCGAGCCGGGGGCCCTTGATGGTGATCTCGAACAGGTTCTGCTTCGCGCCGCCGAGCGGCGGGGCTTCGCCGAACACCTGCTTGATGTCACGCGCCTCGGTATCCTGGATGGTCATCAGGCGCGGAAAGCCCGCGGCCATGATCTGCAGCTCTTTATCCTGCGCGAGCCCGTCGCGCCCGAGCCGGACCGCTTGCGCGCTCGCGCGGGTGATCTCGTCGGGCGCGATCTCGAGCAGCGCGATGTCGAACCTGGCGAGCTCGTCCCAGCGCGCCGGCGGCGGCCAGATCAGGCTGGCGCGCTGGAAGCCGCGGCGGGGGCGGGCGTTGTACTGGCCGACCGTGCGGATGTCGATGTCGAGCGTGGCGGGCAGCGGGCCGGCGAGGTCCTCGGCGATCACATGCGCGGCGGTGAGCACGAGGTCGGGCGCGATCAGAAAGCCGGAGCCGTAGCCGGATGTGGTCTGGCAGCGAACCTCGGTCAGACAGCTTTCAATGTCTGCGGCCATCGCGGCTCTGGTTTCAGTTCGGCATCTTGCCGACGGTGTCGCGCACCATGAAGCCGTTGCCGTCCTTGTCGACGGGCGTGAGCTTCAGCTTCAGCTTGTGGCTCGCGGCGCGTTCGGCCTCGCCCTTGGCGCCGATCTCGAGCACCCAGAATTTCACGCCGGCATTGGCGCCGCCCTTCAGCGTCATGCCGAGCGAGAGCTCGAGCTCGATCGGATCGAGCTTGAAGCGCAGGTCCTTGCCCTGGCCCTCGGCGACCGCGCTCAACAGCTCGGCGCGCAGATCCTGGATCGCCTTGGCGAGCGGAATGCCGGACTCGGAATCGCCGTTGCTCATTGCATTCCCCTTTGGCGCAAGACTGCGGAGATCGGCAATCTAGGCGCTATGCTAGTCTTAGGTTGTGCAGCTGCCAAGCTGGCATTCCGGCGCACGCCGCAACTGTGCGCCGTAGGATTGTGCGGGCGCGGCCTGCGAATGCAGGATGCGCGGAATACGCGCGCATCCGCCCGCCGATCACACGATCTCAACGCCCGGCTGGCGATGCGGTGGAATCAGCATCGCGCCGAGGCGATCCGTCAGGACGCTGTTCGGGCTGCCGGCCGGCCCACCGTTGTGGACCGGCTTGCCCTGCAGCAGCGGCCGATAATTGTCGCGCTCCGCGCGCCGCACCTGCGCATCGCTCGCCGACACGAAGGCGGTCGCAAGTTGCCGCGCAACGAATGGCGCGGCCGCGCTGGTGCCTTGCAGCCGCGAAAGCGCGCCGCTGCGCACCCCGGCCGCGATCGTCCCGGTGAGCACATGCGAGCGCTCGGACAGCGCGGCGCACGTGACGCGCGCGCGCGGCGCGGCGGCGGGCTGTATTCCGGCGCCGCTGTAGGAGGCAGGTTGCACGCCTTCCAGGGGACCAATCAGGCCGGCCAGCCGGAAACCCGCGACCGCGAGCGACTCGGGTACGGTGGCGAGCCCGTTCAAGGCGCCAAAACGTCGTAGCAAGGCCGCTGGCGTGTCCATTTCGGTCGGCGTGCCGTCGTCACGATAACGCACGTCGTCGAGGTCATCGAAGTAGCTCTGCCGCGCGCCGCAGCGAAAGCTCGACGGATCGGTATCGCGCTGGATCCAGCAGCGGATGGGCTCAGCAAGCGTCGCGGCGGTCGAGGTGCGCTTGACCACGATCGTCCACGCGCCGGCTTCGACGGCGGGAAGACCTGAATCTTCAGGTTCGGATGGCGCGGTAACGACCAGCACGCGCCAGCCGTCCTGCCGGTGCAGATCGGCGCTGAGCTGACCGATCTGTTTTTCCGCGTCATTGCGCAGCGCCGTAGCACGGTCGGCGCCACGCGCGCCATTCACGCCGATCGCAAGCGTGCCGCGCACAACGCCGGACGGATCCTGCACCTCGATGCTGTAGCCGCGCGCGTCAAACCCGGACGGAAACCAGAGCTCGAGATAGTTCGGCGTGCGGTCGTTGGGCTGCAGGCGCCAGTGGATGCTGGCTTGGCGGTTGCCTTCGGCGAACTTCTCGTCCGGGATGCTCGCGTGCATGCGATCGAGAAAGCTGTTTCCCGCTGGCAAGACCAGCGCGGTCGGGCCCGTGGTCTCGCGGCGCATGCGGACCAGCTCGCCGAGCGCCTCCTCGATGTCGACACGCCCGGTGTGGGGGCCGGCCGAATAGCCGTAGCTGAAGTTGATCACCAGGCGCGGCCGCTCGATCCGATACTTCTCGGCGATCAAGTCGGCGCGATGGAAGATGTAGTGAAAGGCCGACAACAGATACATGTCCTTGCCGACGCCGGACGTATCCATCGTGAGCACATTGGGAAGCTGCACCCCGATGATGCGGATCTCTTCCGCTGGCTCCTCGCCGCGCGCCGGATCATAACCGGTGGCGAGGTCCATCACATGCGCACCGTGCGTCGTATGACGCTCAAGCGTGCTGGCGAGCCCTTCGGTGTCGACGGTGGCGCCCGCCGCGCGATAGAGCGCATCTTCGTCGGCGCCGTAACGCGCGATGTCGTCGTCGATGTCGGCGCGGGTGTATTCGCGGCCGAACAGCACGCTCTTCTGCCGCTTGTCGGCGCGAGCCGACTGCAGCCAGCAGAACTCGACACGGGTTCGCGTGCCGCTCGCGTCGCGGAAATTGCGGTGTGCGAACGGCAGCCCGTCATCGATCACCGCGAAGATCGTGATCCGCTTGTCCGCGCCGATGCGCCGGCGCAGGCCCGTGTCAGGCTGCCAGTTCGGCGCGCTCGGCTCGAGCACGAGCTCGCTCTTCATCGCGCCTTCCGACACCGGCAGGCCGGCGCGGAAACGCGATTGCTTGATGTCGACCGATTTGAGATAGCGCCGCACCTTAGGGTGAGCGAGAGCGTCGTGCAGACGCCGCCGCAGCCCACCCAGACCGCCTGTAGCCTCGGCGGGTTTGCCGACGACAAACGGAAGGAAGCTCGGCGTGAACGGGTTCTTTTTCCACAAGGTCGGGAGCCAGACTTGCGTCCCGTTATCATCGGCGCGGCGCAGTTCGGCCGCGTCCGAACGTTTCAGCTCGGCGAGCGCCGTGATGTGGCGCGAGGTGGTGTGGGAGTTCGTGAAGACGTAATCGCGTCCCGCGCCGAAATTCCACACTTCATAGGGACCGAGGCCCGGAGGAATCGGATCCGCCTCGGCCCGCCCGCCGCCGTTCTTGCGCGAGGCTCGCTTTGCCATCACGCCGATCCGTTGCGCAGGTCAAACTCATTGGCGGCCTTGCCCCAGAGCCAACTGAATACGGGACTCGGCTTCACGCGGAAGCGCCCCGCGCGACTCACGCCGAAGTCGGCATTGGTGCCTTTCTCGAACTCGGTGCCAAAAAAGTCCTTGTCGGCTTGCGCATCGTAGGCATAGCCGTCGACGCTGCCGTTGATGCCGCATTTCGCGAGCACGATCTGACCGACCGCGCGGCCGAGGATCGCGCCGGCCCAGGTGTCGATCGGGTAGTGCACACCCGCAACGGTCCGGTTGACGGCGATCCGTTCGGCCATCTTGCGGAGCAGAGCCTGCCGCCGCGCGAAGTCGGTGTAATAGCTTTTGTGCTCCTCCGCGAAAGCGCACAGCACCTCGGCGACCGAATAGGCTTCGGTGGCATGCGCGCTCGGGAAGCTGCCATGCGCCGGTGTCGGAATCATCGGCATGACGGTCGCGCCGATCGAGACCGGGCGACGGCAAGCGAGCTGATGCTTCACGACCATCGCGACGTGCGAGGCAAGCACCTGCGTGAGCGCGATCAGTTCGCCGGTGAATCGATGGCAGGTCTGCAGCCCGAGGATCATTGCGAAATACGGTGTCGGAAAGCCGAGCTGCGTGATCACCTCGGGCCCGCGATCGGCGCGCTGATCAAGATATTGGCGCATGAACTCGAGCTGCCGCGTAAACGTCCGCATCGCGGGGCGCTGATAAGTCGCGAAGGTGCCCTGGCCATAGCGCACCGCCACAGTCTTGCGTCGCGGATTCACTTCCCAGTCGAGATCTTTGAGGAAGTCCGTCAGATAGACCGAGGACCGGACCCAGTCGGCCCATAGCGCCATGTTCTGCGCCGACGCGAAGGCGAGCTCACGCGCCTCGCGTGCCGGCGGCATCTTGTTGGTCACATGGACGATCGACTGCTCGGCGACCTGAAGGCCGAGCACCAGTTCTGAATCGTAGACCGGGTCCGCGCCCGCTCCGAGAAATGCGCCCAGGCCGGTGATCGTGAGCCCGCCGGTGCCGCCGGTGCCTCCTGTTCCACCTGTTCCGCCAGTGCCGCCGGTACCGCCTGTCCCGCCGGTGCCGCCTGTTCCCCCAGTCCCGCCCATGATCGACATCATTTGCCCCTCTACGGTATTCCGGCCGCACTCAGCGCCGCGGCCGCGCGCTTCCCGAACTCATACTCTGCGGCGGGATGGTTTTGCCGATAGGCCGCGACCGTGAAGTCCGGTTGGCGCGCAAGGAGCTCTTGCGCCGTCCGTCTGGCTTCCTCGCCGCGTCCCAGGCAGTGCAGCGCCACAATCTTGGTACGCAAAGTGGAAATGTGCCGCTCGTTGCCGGCGAGTGACCGATTGGCCAGCTCCAGCGATTGCTGATAGTCCCCATGCGCGAGGAGCGCGGTCGCATTCAGTGTATCGTAGAAATATCCAAACGGATCGAGCGGCGACAGCTTGCGGGCGCGGTTCGTGGCGTCGACCGCGGCGGCGCCCTGATCGCGAAAGGCGTGCAACGCGCCTTTCAAGAGCCATGATAGCGCCGAGTTGGGATTGTGGCGCAGCGCGAGGCTGTACCGGTCGTCAGCGAGATCGAGTCGGCGCAGCAGATTATTCTGAGCGAAGCCGTCGATGGTGAGGCAGAATGCGTTGTCGGGGCTGATGTCCAGCGCACGGGCGGTGCAGTCGAGCGCGCGCCGCTTGTCATTGGCGGGATCAGCGCTCCAGCCGTTGAAAACGCCGAGCACGTGCCATTTTCCGTGCCAGGCATGGGCTTCCGCGGCACGCGGTGTGCGCGTGAGAATTTCCTCGATCAGCTCGCGCGATTTGTTGAAATCGCGCGGCGATGGTCGATGCATCAAGGAAACCGCAGCGATGAGCAGACGGTGATCCTCGAGCTCGGCGAGCGGCCGGTCGGAGACATACGCGATCGCGTCGTCCGCGATGGCGCGGCCGACCGCGCTGACGATCTCGGTGACGCGTTCGGCTGCCGGATCGAGAAAGCTGTCGACCGATCCGGCGAACTGCCGCGTCCACAGGATGCGCCCTGACGCGGTTTCGAGCAGATCGGCGTCGAGCACGATCTGGGAGGAGCCGATGCGCAGCGTGCCGGCCACGCAGTAGTCCACGCCAAGGCACGCGCGGATGGTCGGAAGGTCGATCGGGTGCAGGTTGAGCGAGCGGCTCGACCAGTGCGAGATCACCGCCAGCAGGTTCGAGCGCGAGAGCGAGCGGCAGGCTTCCTCGGCGAGCCAATCGCCGAGCACGGCGTGCTCCGCGGCGCCTGCGATGGTCCGGAACGGCAGGACCGCGACCGCCGGCAGCTTGGCCCAGCCGGTGACGTTGCCGAAGACGCCGCGCAGGGCGCCGATGCTCGGCAGTCGCAGCGAGTAGGCATGCACGGGGTGCGTCAGGTTCTTCAGCCGCACCGTGCCGAGATCCTCGATCGGCAAATCGCCGACATCGCCGACCTGTTCGAGCAGGGCCGAAGAGACGACGACGCCGCCGGGCGGTGCGAGGGTCTGCAGGCGGACCGCGAGATTGACGCCGCCACCATAGACGTCGTTGAGGTCGAAGATCACCGGCTCCCAATGGATGCCCATCCGGAATGCGATGCGGCGCTCGGGCGGCTGCGCGGATTCCTGCGCCGCCATCTCGCGCTGCAGCTCGACGGCGCAGCGGATCGCGTCGACCGGGCTCTCGAACACCGCGATGAACCCATCGCCGGTGTTCTTCACGGTCTCGCCGCGGTGGAACGCAATCGTCGGGTCGCCGACGCTGACGCGCAAGCTTCGATAGCGCGTATGCGTATCGAGCTCCGCCGCCTCCATCAGGCGGGTGTAGCCGACCACGTCGGCCACCAGAACAGCCCGGAAGCGCCGCTCGAAATGGGGAAGCGTGGCCTCCGGTAAGTCGGACTCCGCCGTCACCGCAACTCTTTGCCCCGAAAAGTCAACTCCTGGCGTTAAGCTTAGCACTGGCTTGGCGAATTGTCTCGCGCCCGCCCGGGCCCTGAGCCGCGCCAGGAAGGCGCGCTGTTGGGCCGCCACGCGCTGATCCTGCCGCATGTCCTTGCGGCCCGCGTGCAGGCTGCGAGGCCCGTCAGACCGCGCCTGGAGCATGGTGTCGCTCATGACAATTCATCGTAGGCCTTGCGCACCGCCTGTTCGATCATTGCTTCCGCCGCTTCGTCCCAGCTTTTCGTGCCGCAGCTGTCACAGGTGCGTGTCGGCACGACCACCTCGCAGAAGACGTAGCCCTTGCGGGTCTTCTGCTGGAATGAGAGTTTCTCCTCACATGTGATCACCCTTCCTCGCTTGCATACTTCACAGAGATCGGCCTCCGCCGGCTCCGTCATCTGCGCTGCTCCGCTCCCATCAGGCTTGTTGTCGGCAAGCTTCTTGTCCCCGCTTAAGTGTTGCGCGGGAGCGGCGGGCTGGCTGTGAGCTTGCTCACACTCGCGATCCAAAACACGATCGGGGCGCGGGGCGGTCAGCGGACAGGTGAGGGCGGCGATGGCAACGAGCGCCGCCAAGCCGAGAAACGCCAGCGCAAAGCCTGCGGCCGCCGACCATCCGAGCTGCGCGCCGAGCGCGAGCAGCGATCCGGTCAGGGTCGTGGTGAGCGCGAAGCCGAGCGCGATCACGACGCCGTAGAGGCCAAGGCCGAGACCGAGGAGCCGCGCGGGCAGCCGCGTGCGCGCGAGGCCGAGCAGATGCATGTGCGCGATGCCGGCGACGCTGAGCAGCCCGAACATCACGGCCGCGATCAGCTCTTGCGTGCCGCCGAGCAACGCGAAGGCGGCGAGCACCACGATCGTGCCCGCGATGGCGGCGCGCACCACGCCGCGCGAATTGCTCTGCGCGGCGCCGAACGAAGCCGCGACCATGATGGCGAACGCGATGAGGTTGCTCACCAAGAGCAGCGCGCCGATCTCCTTCACGTCGGCGCCGAACACGTCCATGAGGTATTGGCCGCCCCAGGCGGTGCGCAAGGTCGGGACCGCCGGCACCACGAGGCAGAGCGCGCCGATCGGCCAGAGCGATTTGAGCGCCGCGAGCTCGCGCAGATCACCGACCAGCGCCACGAGGGAGAACGGGCGCGCAGGCGTCGCCGGCGTGTCGCGCACCATCACGGTGATCAAAAGCGCTGTCGTCAGCACGAGCAGCGCGACCATCATCAGCGTGGCGCGCCATCCGAACGACGCGATCGCGAAGCTGAGCGGCAGCGCAGCGAGGATTCCACCGGCGATGCCGAGCGCCGCGCTCAGATTGGCGACGCCGACAAATCCGTCGGCGCGGTGCAGCCGCGCCGCATAATGAAAGACGCCGAGGAATGACGCCGAGCAGCCGGCGCCGAGCAGCGCTTGCGCGGCCAGCAGGGCCGCCGGGCTCGGCGCGATGCTCACCGCGAAGGTCGCGCAGCCGCTCAGCGCGACAAGCGGGCCGACCACCTGGCCGACGCCGATGCGGTCGAACGCGATCGCGGCGGGCAGATGGCAGAGTGCGTAGGCGAGGTAGAACGCCGTCGACAGCGCGCCGATCTCTTGCGGCGTAAGCGCGAACTCGGCAACGAGGACCGGCGTCAGGGTCGCGATGTAGCTCTTGAAGAAGACGCTTTGCACCGCCGCGGCGATCAGGCAGCCGAGCGCGAAGGTTCGGCCGTAGGCGGATGATTGAGAACGCAATGTGAGATCAAGGTTGGACAAGCTTGCACCTGTGGGAGAAGGACATCGAAGACGAAGACGGCGGGCTCGGCAGATCGGTTCCGGATCGAAGGGCTCGGTCTCCCAACATGCGTGCGCGAGCCTTGCGTGAATGTGATGCGCCTCACAATCGCGGAAATTGTTGTGGAGCGTGCTGCGCGGATCCGGTTGCGGGGTAGGGATGGCGCACCCGGCGCGACGAAAGCGCGTCGCATCCGCGGTCCTGGGGCAGCGCCCAGGCGATGCATGACGCCACGTGCAAATACAATCCGCGATTGTGATCTGCCTCACATCAGCGGCGGCGCATCTGTGTCTAGGCTGCACATGTCGGCGCAATGCCGGCGCTCGATGCGCCCGGGAAATGGGGGTGCGCGCGAGCCGCGGGCCGGGTGCCATGGGCTCCGGGTCTTGCGCGCGACGCCTTGCGGGCGCTGCACACGAACGTCATGGCGTTGCCGCTCGTCGCAGGGGAGAATCATGATGTTTCTCGTCTTCTGCAGACATCGTCCTCGCTCCGGCCGCTGAGGTCGATCATGGCATCCGGATGGGTCGCTCGCTCCTGGCGCAGATCGTCGCCCTGGCTGGTGATCGCGCTCATGGTGATCCTGCCGTTGGTCGCGCTCTATTTCTTCGTGCTCGAGCCGGAATATCGCGGCGCGTCCCATTGGGGCGATCAATGCACGCTGCGGCTGCCGTTCAAGGGCATCATCGCGGTCTCCTGCGCCAAGCTGCGCGTCGCCTCGTTCGCGGTGAGCGCGGCCGGCGCCTTCGCGGTCATCATGATCGCCTGGTGGCTGCTCAACGAGGCGATCGGGCTCCGGCGCATCTTCGAGGTGCCATGGTTCGGCGTCGGCGAGGACGTCGAGAATGTCGGCGTGATCGAGAGCATCGTGCGCGCCGGCATCTTCGTCGTGGTGGTCTGGATCGCGCTCAGCCTGTGCGCGCTTGCGGTTGCGGGCATGTACAGCGAGAAAGTGGGCGAGGGGAGGAACCAGGGCCAACCCTCGACCCAGACCAAGACCGATACGTCCTCAAGCTCGACCGTCGGGCTCACCCCGATGGTCGCGGCGGCCGAGAGGCTCGCCGGCGAGGTGAAAGGCATCCGCGAGCAGCTCGCCGGCGGGTCACCACCGAGCGCCGATGATGCTCGCGTCGTCTCGCAGCTGCAGCGGATCGGCGAAGTCCTGCACGATATTCAGGCGACGCTGAAAGGCCAGGACGAGAAGCTCGGCACGCTGCGCCTGATCGCCGATCGGCTGAAGCACCTTGACGAGATGCGCAATGACGCCGCGCTCCTGACCGAGGCGAGGCACATCAGCGGCACGCTCGGCGAGATCCGCACCGCGCTCGACGCGCAGGGTCGCCGCCTTGCGGCGCTCGACGACATAGCACGCATCCTGCGCGACCTTGGCACCAAGGCCGTGCCCGCGGTCGCCGACAAGGTCGGCGATTTGATCGGCGCGGTCGGCGAGGTGCGCAACAGTGAACGCGAGCAGACCAGCGTGCTCGAGCGCATCGAGCAGCGCCTGCGTCAGCTCCAGCCGGTCGTCATATCGGATCCTCCACCGGAGCGAGGCCCGACCTCCTGCCTCGCCCCGGTGCGCGCGGCGTCCACGGTTGCGACGCCGCGCCGCTATCGCCGCATGCTGCGCGTCTTCTTCGACAAGGCCGCTCCGGAAGTGACGCCGGGCGGGCGCGCCAGCCTGCTCGAGCTCGCCGATGAGCTCAACCGTGTCGACGAGCCGGCAGTGCTGATCTTCGGATCGGCCGACCTGCAAGGCGATCCGGTGCTGAACACCCGCTATGCCGAGGAGCGCGCGCAGAGCGTGCGCAAATTCCTCGAGGCGAAGGTGCCGCAGCTGCGAGTGGAGACGACGTCGAAGCGCTCGACCGAGGATCCGCCATCGGAGCCCTACAATCGCATCGCGCGCGTGGAGGCGCAGGGACTATGCCGCTGAGCGCCAGGCTGCATCGCGCCTCGCGGGCGCAGATCGACGGGGCAGGGAGGCGCGCATGACCGTCGCCTACCGGTTGCGCACGAGCACGCCGGAGCCGCTGTCGCGGCGTGCGCTGCAGCAGCTGCGCGCGCTCGACCCGTCGTTTCCGGCGGCCGGTCACATCCAATCGGACTCGCTCAAGCGAGTCGTCTACGAGCTGTTGCGCTATTGCCGCGGCGAGATCGACGGCATCTCGGTGCTGGTAGCCGGCCAGCGCGGCGCCGGGAAGACCACGCTCGCCAAGCTCGCGATCCAGGACGTGATGCGCCAGAGCGACGGACTGATCCCGCTCCCGCTGATGCTGCACGGCCCGACCATCATCGACCCGAAGGCGGTGCCGGATACGTCCGCGGAGCCCGCAGCGCCCGCGCCGCTTGCGGTCGCGGCCGGCACGCAGGGCGCGCCGGTGGTCGTGGTCAACACCGCGGCGCCGCCGGCCACTCCGCCGACGGGGGCCGCCAACGGAGCGCGAGCGGCAGCCGATCCCGACAAGAAGGTGCCGGAAGAGAAAGAGCGCGCGCTGCGCCTGATCGTGACCGCGCTGTATCGCAGCCTGTCGCTCACACTCTACGAGGCCTGGCTCAATGCCGTGCGCGAAGCGCCGGAGCGGCGCCGCACCGAACGCGAACTGCTCGCGCTGCGCGCCCACCTCGATCTCCGCCTCGAGCGCGCCCCTGATCCCGATGTGCTGCGCAAGATCTGGGAGCGTGCCGGCTTCCTCCACTGCGGCGTCGGCTTCTATCTCCGGCCCGCGAAAGGCGCGAACGGGCGGGTGTGGCGCGACACCGATCCGCCGGCGATCGCCGGCGTGCGCGCCGACCAGGGCATCCGCGAGATCGTCGCGCTCGCCGCCTGTGCCGACGCCTACCGCGTGATCATCAGCAAGCCGCAAGAGACGCTCGGACGCAAGCAGCAGTCGGACTACGTGCAGGAGATGAAGCTCGCGGTACCGCAGGGGAGCGAGAAGAAGTCTGACGACGCCAAGCAAAAGACGCCGGCCGAGAAGGCGGCTCCGCCAGTGCTCGGGACCGCGGCGGGCGCGCTCGCCGGCCTCGCGGCGCACACCACCGGGGTCGATCTCTCGACGTTCGCGGTCGGCCTCGCAACCGGGCTGTTCGTCTTCATCGGCAGCTGGATCGCGATGAATTTCGGCATCCGCACCGCGCGCCAGGAGATGCGGCGCGAGCTTACCATGGACATCAAATGGGACATCGACCGGCTCGAGCGCGATCTGCCGTTCCTGCTCAAGCGCGTGAAGGACGCGGGCTTCGCGCCGATCTTCGTGCTTGATGAGCTCGACAAGGTCGCGAGCGCGAAAAACGCGCTGCACAATTTCCTCAAGCTGACCAAGCACATCGTGACCGACCAGTCAGCCTTCATGTTCCTGACCAATCGCGATTATTACGAGCAGCTCATCGCCGAAGAGCAGCTCGGCGGGAGCACCACATGACCAATCCCGTCTTCAAGACCTTCTACAATCACCGCATCTTCGTCATCTATGATGCCGATGACTATCGCGACTACCTGCTCGAGATTGTCGACAAGCGCGAGTGGCCGCCGGCTGAACACTTCGGCCTCACGCTCGGGCTGATGGCCTGGGGCACGATCCTGGTCTACCAGGCACGCATGGTCGCGTCCGACTTTCACCGCCGGCTCAAGGCGCTGGTCGATGCGGACGGCGCGTTCCTGTACCAGAATCCGTCGCTGCCGCTGAGCCGGGCGATCTATCGCCAGCAACTTGCAATGCAGCTCGGCATCGAGGTGATCGCGCGGACCCCGGAGGTGAAGGAGCGTATCGAGGAAGCGCCGATCGTTGCGCAATATGTCTACGACACGCTCTACATGCCGAGCTTCTATCATGAGCGCGGGCTAGGCGAGACCTCCGAGCAGGGGATCACCACGCCGTTCCAGGTAACGCGCGAGGAGTTGCGCGAGCATCTGTGGCTGCGTTCGGGCGGTGAGCTCAACAAGCTGGACAAGAGCTTCATCGCGCCGGCGACGCTCGATTATCTGTTCAGGGGCGTGCTGCAGAAATATTTCGAGCTGCTGTCGAAGCCGAAAGAGATCCAGGAGAAGACGCGCCAGTATGCCTCCGAGCTGTCCGCCGACAAGCGTCGGCTCTGGCTCGAGCTCGCCGGTCACGTCGTGGAGCGGGATCTGGTTTGGACCTCGGTCCAATGGCTTCCGCGGGTCGAAAAAGCAAGCGCGAACGGGAGCCTTGCCGGATGAGCGATGAGAGCCCGGTCCGGCGCAGGGCGGTGCGACGCAAGCCGCGGCCGGCCTCGCTTGGTGCGGCGGCCACCGAAGCCGCAGCCGCCTCCCCACCACCACAACCGCCCACGGTTGAGACCATCACGTTCCAGTTCACCGCCGACCGCTTCGGGTTCGACGCGTCCCCGCGCGCGGCCGAGGATGAGGTCACCTATGCGCGCGAGGCGCTGCGCGCGCTCGACGACTGGGCCGACGCGATCGGCGCGCTGTTCGGTGACATCGACCGCGGCCTGCGCGCCGCCGGCGACGCGGGCATCCTGCCCTACACGCCGACCTGGAGCTCGACACTCGAGTCGCGCGAGCGCGTGCGCGACAATCTCGGCACCGACAGCGTGCCTTTCATCGCGGCGGAGACCGACGCGCCGCGTGTCGGCAACGCACTGATCGATCAGAAGACGCGCGATGCCGTGCAGGAGTTGCGCAGGTTTCTGCGCATGCTCTCGACCTGGCGCTGGACTTTCGAGGCCGGGCTGTGGATCGCGACAATCGCGGCGCGCGGCTCGATCGAGCAGGATCCCGAGCGCCGGCTGCTGCAAGGGCTCGGCGCGATCGCCGCGGTGTGCGAGTTTGACGCGATCGACACGCCGGACCGCATCCTGAGCGAGCTGCTCGCCGTGGCGGCGCATGCGTTCTCGTTGAACACGGACGCGCTGAAGGCGGCGCCCCTGGCCTACGCGCCGGGCGCGCAGGCGCCGGTGCGAACGGGCCTGCCTTACCTGGTTGCGGTCGCGGTTGCTGCCGCGAACGCGGCGCTGCAGGGTGCCTCCGAGCGGGCCGTCACGACTTTCGTCGACAAGCCCGCCCTGCTGCGCGACTGGACTGACAAGTTGCGCGTCGAACTGCGGCACCATCAGCACGAGGCGCCGTTGCCGGCGGACCAGTGGGAGCCGGTCGAGAGCGCCTATTGGCGCCAATGGGATTGGCCTACGGCCGGTGCGGTCGTGCGACGCGAGACGTCGGTCAAGATGACCGTTCTCGATCTGCTCGTCGCAGCGCGCCACGCTGGCGCGACGTTCCTGCACTGGCGCGGCGGCCTCTTGTCGATCGCACAGTGGTCGCGCATCCTCGCGATCGCAACGCCACAGCGCTTTGCAATGATGCGCGAGGCCGCCGAGGCCGCGCTTGGCCAGCTCGGCTTCGCGGAACTGATCGAGCGGTTTCCGCCCGGAGCGGAGAACTCATTCGAATCGTCCGCACCGGCGCCGTCACCGAGCCGCAACGTGTCGCGCCGCGCGCCGCTGGTCGCGCTGTCGCTCCTGCCGAAGGATTCCGCGCTTGCGCTCTGCCGCGCGGACCCGGTCGCGCGCGCCTTCGCGCTGACGCCGCGGGAGCGCCACGAAACCGACGAGCGCATCGCGCATCACGGCGGCGAGATCTCCGGTCCATCGCTGCTCGCGTTTCTCATCGACACGATCAGGGACGAGGGTGAGGCGGCGCGGCTGCACCTCATCGAGATACCGCCCGGACCGGACGGCACAAGGGCGGTCGCCGCCGAGAGCTGGCTCGCCCACACGCTCGGCTGGAAGCGCGTCCTGTTCGGCGCGCAGCCGCCTGAGACCGGCGCCGGAAGGTTCGCGCTGCGCTCGTCGGCGCGCAGCATTCGCGAGCTCACGCAGGACGTGCGCCGCGCATTCCCCGAGCTGTTTCCCGACGCCGGTCTGTCGCCGTGGCTCCGCTGGTACACGGGCCGCTATCGCAGATTCCAGCAGAGCCGGTCTTATGCCTTCCTGCGCGGCTTTGCAGTCTTCCAGTGGCTGGAGCGCTGGATATTGCCGAAGAGCCTGGCCGAGCGTCCTGCGACATAGCGCGGCACGGGCGGTCAGCGAGCATAGCCCGGGATGAGCGCGTCATCGCGACATCCGGGATCTGCGACGTCCCGCTTCCGGTACGACTCTTCGCCTATCCTTCATGCGTTCACATGAAGCGCAGATTGAGCGCATGCGGCATCCTGCAATCTGAAGCTGAATAGCGCGACGCCTGGCCGCATCGTTGTCGAGCCCCGTCGCACGAAGGGAGAGCGTCATGTTCGAGTCACCGATCCGCAACGCAGCGCGCGCGCTGCTCACCCTGTCCGTCATCGTGGGAGCGACATACGCGCCGGTGCCGCCGCCGCGCCAGACGCACGCGGGCTTCGCGGCCGCCGCCACGGCCGCGGACGCGCCGCGGATCGTGCTGGCGCAGGCCGGCTGCAGCAGCCGCGCGCGCTGCCGCTAGCGCGAGACGAGGAGCGTGCCATGACCGAGCCGACCGAGCATTCGATTCAGTTCGGCGTTCCGCTCGACGCGAACAGCCTCTATTTCTTCCTCGCGCTCGGCGCCGGCGCGCTGATCGTGTTCCTGTTCTCGTTCAACAAGTTCGGCGAGACCGCCGTCGACGACGACGAGCTGGTGGTGCAGTTCCCGACCAAATATCTCGCGACGCGCGAGGAATATGCGCGCGCCATGATCGTGTACATCACCGCCATGCTGCTCGTGCTCGCGACCTTCTCGCTGCTCGGGCCGAGCGCGCTTCCGTTCCTCGGCGACAAGGTGCCGGCCGCAACCGCGTACGCGCTGCCGCTGTTGTTCGCGCTGGTCCTGGTCGGCGTGGTGCCGAACTTTCCGGTGCTGCGCGAGATCGAGCGCGCGGTGCGCCGCTTCGCGCACGAGCGCGCCTATATTCCGGCCGCCGCGCGCGCAACCGCCGAGAAGATGGCGGCGGCGGACTTCGACTTCGCGCGCTACGGTCACGACGAGATCCTGGCCGCGCCCGGCATGGAGGGGATCAAGCGCGGCGATTTTGCGCGCCCGCGCGGCACGCTCGAATATGCCTGGGCGCGGCTCTGCGCGCTCAGCTACGAGCTGCAATGCGGCAAGGCCGCGGAATATCTCGGCGCGCTGGAGGCGCCGCTCTGGGCCGCCCTCGAGGAGAAGCGCCGGGCGCTCGCGTCAGATGTTGCCAAATATCGCGAGCAGGTGAAACGCGCGCGCGGCTACACCAATGCCGAGCTGCACGAGCGGATCCGCAAGACGCTGCGCACCTATCACCGCTTTCTCTGTTGCGCGGTGCGCCAACGGCTCGCCGGCGATGCCGACATCAATCTCGAGCTCGGCCGCTTCGGATTCCTGCTGCCGCCGGCGCCGAGCGCGCGGGAGAACCGTCACGATACCATCATCGGCGCGCTCGCCGTGCTGGCGGCGAGCCTGTTCGTGCTGGTGCTGCTCGCCGCGAGCGCGAGCACGCTGTGGCAGGCGTCGCCGACGTTCCCGGCCTCGGCGCTCGATGCGTTTCTGTGGTGCGCGTCGGCGACCTCGGCGCATGGCGTCGCGATCCTGATCGCCGAGAAAGTGCGCGCGCGCCTGATCGCGCGCAACAAATGGTACCGCGGCGGCGAGCGCGGCCGCTACTCGCCGCTCGCCAACCTCATTCGCGTCGGCGCCGTCTGCGCGCTCGGCGGCTATGTGGTGCTGGTCCTGTGGGGCATGGTGTATCAGAGCGTGACGCCGGCGCTGCTCAAGGGCATGGCGGCCTACGCCTCGATGCCGGCGACGACCGGCGCGTTCTACGCCTTCCATCTCGACAATATCGAGCTGCGCAAGCGCCCTTCGCGCATGCTCGAGATCACGCTGCAGGCCGCCGCCACGGCGTTCTGCGGGCTTGCGGCCTGCAGCGCCTGGTTCGCGCTGGTCGGCGACAACCCGCGCGAGGGCTACGACCTGATCATCATGGCGACGCTGTTCGGCGCGACGATCGGCGGCTCGCTCGGCTGGTATCTGCCGCAGGCCGCGCCGGAGAGCCGCTACGATCCGCTCGCGGAGGCGAGCACGGAGCGCGTGCTCAAGCTCGAATCCGTCGCGATCGAGCACTTCAAGGACCTCAACATCGCGCGCCGCTGGCTCGAGCGCCGCTTCGCGGAGCTGACCGGCCGGACCCCGCGCGCCGCGGCCTCCGACAGCGTCGACGGGTACGATGCCGCGGTCTCGCTGCTGCACGGGCCGCAGACGCTGGTGGCGGCGTGAGGGAGACGAATGGTGAGTGGTGAGTAGTGAGTAGTGAAGCGAATCAGGCAGTTCTTCACATTCGCCATTCGCCATTCGCCATTCGCCATTCGCCATTCGCCGTTCACCATTCACCACTCACCATCCTCATTCCGCGGCCTGCAGCAACTCGCCGCCCGCCCGCTCCATCACGTCGCGCTGCGCGGCGGCGGCGCGTTGCATCGTGGCGACCCAGTCGGTGAGGGCAGCGCGCTCCTGGCGCGCGATGCGCATGCGCTCGTCGGCCGGCACCAGCGCCGGGTCGAGGCGGCGCGCCGCGACCGCGCGCCAGGCGCGCACGTCGCCGAGCGATAACTCGCGCGGCGCATGCAGCCTGGCGGCGACGCAGAGCCGCAGGTCGATCTCGGCCGCGATGCGGCGCTTGAGGATGGCTTCGAACGCCGGGCGGTCGATTGCGCCGTCGGGTGTGAGAAGGTCGAGATAAGAGGCAGTGGGGGCAGGGGGCATGAGGCGGGGGTCCCGGTTGGGCGCGGGGGACCATATTCCCCGAAATGGGGAAGAATACAAGCACAAACGGGGAAGTTGAGGGAGCTCCAATCGCCGCTCGTAGCCCGGTGAGCGAAGCGACACCCGGGATCGGCCGTCCCGCATGTCGCTGCGCTCATTGCGGGCTCCGAGAAAGCCGCGAGTCAGCCCCGGATGTCGCGCTCACGCGCTCATCGGGCTACCTGCTGATGCGCCGATCGCGCGCGTCATCCCCCGTAATACTTCCCCACCACGCGCAGCGCCTTCGGCCAGTCTTTCTTCGACCAGGTGAGCTCGGCCCTCTCGCCGCGCGGCGGATTGTACTGGCGCAGCTTCCATGAGCGCGCGTCCCAGCCCTCGAGATGCTTGATGCTGGCGCGAAACTCGCCGGTCTGCTCGCCGCCGACCAGAATGACGTCCTGCCCGCGCAGCGGCGGCAGCCGCGGATTGACGATCGCCATGTCGCCCGGCTTGAACGCCGGAACCATCGATTCGCCGACCACCAGCACGGCGTAGCCGTCGCGCACCTCGCGCATGTACCAGGGGCGCGGCACGAGCTCGATCGGATCGGTCGAGACCACCATCTCGCCGGGGCCGCCCTCGACCGCGGCGAACACTTTCAGGTCGCGCTCGCCCAAGAACTCCGGGACGGGCCGATGGCCCGTCTCGAGCGCCGCGAGGTCATCGCCGTCGCCGAGAATCACTTTCGGCGCGACGCCGAAGGCACGCGCCGCGAGCGCAATCGTGCGCTCGTTCAGCTTGCGCTCGCCGCGCTCGAGCTTGATGTAGCCGCCGCGCGAGATCCCCATCGCGTCGGCCGCGTCGTCATGGGTCCAGCCGCGCAATTCCCGCAGCGCCTTCAGACTGTTTGCCATCGTCTACGCCCGTCACACGTTCCGTATCGGAACGTATCGCACGGCTGGGGAACATTGTACAGCCCAAAATGGGGACAGTCGGGGAATTTGTCATTGCGGCATTCCCCGATTTGGGAAACAATCAGAGAACGAGCCCGGACCTGAACGCGACCGGGCCGATTCATTCGCTGACAAGGAGCTGCCGCATGAGCTTCCCCGTCTTTCCCCCGCCTTTTCCGCCGTCCTGGAAACTGATCCCGCGCGAGACGCAGATGCTCGGCCTGTTCGCGACCGACCGGATCGTGTCGCATGCCGACCTCGAGAGCGTGATCGCGCGCCACCGCCGCAACGGCCCGAAGGGCCGGCCGCTGAAAGTGCATGTGCACTATCTGCGCGCCAAGCTCGCGCCCTACGGGATCCGCATCGTGTCGGTGTGGGGCACGGGGTTTCGGCTCACCGCCGAGTCGCGCGCCGTGCTGGCGCCGTATTTCGCGGCGGCCGATGCGGCCAATTCGGCCGCCACGGGGGAAGCCGGCGCGGCCGCTTCGGCCGCCGATGCGGCAGCATGAGGGTGCGCGCATGCACAACCCCCGCTGCAAGCTCACCGAAGAGCAGATCGCGCAAGCTATTCGGATGCGCACCGCCGAGCGGACGCCGTGGCTCGCGATCGCGCGGCACTTCGGCGTCGATGTCAAGACGGTGCGGCGCCATTGCGATCCGAACTTCAATCACGCCAACTATGGCTGCCACGAATATCTCGGTGCGCGCGAGGAGATCGAGGAGCATCGCCGCCGCCAATATGGCGACCTGCTGTTCAAGCAGCGCGTGCTGCAGATCCGCCGCGAGGGCGCGTCCGAGGCGAGACACTTCAGCCTCGGCGTGTCCGAGGTGAACGGCACCGCGCATCCGAGACTCGCGCTGGTGCGCGGCTTCGTGCCGTCCTGCAGCGCGATCGCGGATGCGTAAATCGTAGGGCGGACTAGCGCGCGCGTAATCCGCCGCGACGCCGCAAACACAACCCTCATCCTGAGGAGCGAGCGCAGCGAGCGTCTCGAAGGATGGCCCGCGCACTCGGAGCGTGACGCCATGGTTCGAGACGCAGTCCGAGCTGACGCTCGGACTGCTCCTCACCATGAGGTCAGCAGGAGCTTGCCATGCCCCGTCGTCCACCCCGGCGCCGGTCGATGCCGCTCGACTGGACCATCTATCTCGCCGACACGCGTCATCTCACGACGCTCGAGCACGGCGCGTATCTGTTGCTGATCGCGCACTACTGGCAGCACCAGGGCCTGCCGAGCGACGAGCGCGTGCTCGCGCGCATCGCAGGCCTCGACGCCGAGCAATGGGCGGCCGCGCGCGACACGCTGCACGCGCTGTTCAAGCTCGGCAACTGGAAGCACAAGCGCATCGAAGCCGAGCTGACCGAGTCCGCGCGCCTTTCGAATGCGGGGCGCAAGGGCGGCGAAGCCTCCGGCGCGGTGCGGCGGGCGAAAGCCGAGGCGCGTGAGCAGGATCGAACGATCGTTCGCGAACCGTTCAACGATCCGCGAACGGAGCGCGAAGCCCTTAAGAGTAAGAAAGATACGTTAGAACCTAAAGGTTCTAACGACGCTGACGCGTCGCCGACGAAGCTCATTCAAGAACCGATCTATTCGGATTCACGCCACGCGCTGTGGGGTGAGGGCGTCGCGATCCTGATCCAGCTCGGCCTCGCCGAGCGTTCCGCGCGCGCCTGCATCGGGCGCTGGCTGCGCGACACCAAGAACGACGACGTCAGCGTGCTCGGCGCGATCCAGCGTGCGCGCGACCACCGCGTGATCGATCCGGTGCCGTGGATCACGCGTGGACTCGCAACCGGAGGACAGCCAAATGTTGCAGAAAGTCGCAGCCTCGTTGCTGCAGCTCGCCGAGCCCGGGAAGTCGCCAGGCAGCGTCTCGCCGGAGCTGATGGATTGGGCGACGGCGCAAGTGGACCTGTTCTTCGGCTCCTTCCGCAAGGCTGACGCGGACGAGCCGGAGATCTTCACCTCCGGCTGCTTGCGCCTGTTCACCGCCTATCCGCGCGAGGCGGTGCGATATGTCGTCGATCCGATCACCGGCCTGCCGGGCAGGAGCGAATGGCTGCCCTCGCTCAAGGCCGTGAAGGACGCGCTCGACGCGTTTCAGGCCGAGCAGCAGCGCGCAAGCGACCGCAAGGCGCGCCTGGCCGCGGAAGCCAAACAGATCGCCGAGCGCGAGGCCTGGCTCAAGAGCAAGGCGCGCCGTCCGACGATCGAGGAGCTGCGCGCCGAGCACGGCCCGAACTGGGGCATCACGGCGCCGAACCGCGAGGACGAGGAGCGCGCGAAGACGCGCCGGCGCGAGCTGATCGCGGAGGCGAACCGGCGCATGTTCGCCGCCGAGTGCCGGCGCGCCGGCGTCTCGCCGACCGGCCGGCTGGTGTCGCCGGAGCTCGAGAAGCTGGTGCGGCGGCAGCGGGAGGAGAGGGAGGGGGAGTAGGGCGGATGAGCGGGTAGCCCGTAGGGCGGATTAGCCCTACTGCGTCAAATCAATCTCGAGGTGGCACCGCGAGCGCAAGCGTGAGTTAATGCGCCCTCTCCCCTCGTGGGAGAGGGCGGCGCAGAGCGATCAACGTACTCGGTCGGGAGAGGGGGACTTTCGAGAGGCACAGACTGCGGGAGAGCCCCCTCTCCCGATCTTCTTCGTCGAGCCTCTGAGGAGCCCTCTCCCACGAGGGGAGAGGGCACAAATACGTGCGCCGAGCTTTCTGACGCAGTAGGATTAGCGCCCATAAGCGCGTGTACGCGCTGTGGGCGCGTGATCCGCCGCATTGCATGCCTCGTGGCGGATTACGCCTTCGGCTAATCCGCCCTACGCGACTCCGAGGCGCGCCTACCCCGAATGCGCCATGCCGCCGCGCTCCCGCGGCCCGTTCCGCCCCTTGACCCGGGGCGAACAACGGGCGTGCTATGCTGCTTCGAGGGCCGGCGTGGCCGGGAAAACCCGATGTCGCAGCCGACGTTGAGGATTGGCACGAGCAAAAGCGCGTTCTGGCGCCGGCCGCTCGGCGCGCTCATCATTCTCGGGTTCGTTCTCGCGGTCGCGCTCATTCTCTTGGGCCTGATCGGCGATTTCATCGTCGACTGGCTCTGGTTCAGCGAGCTCGGCTATTTCGCGGTGTTCTGGACCACCTTTTTGGCGGAGACGCAGGTCTTTGCCGTCGTGTTCGTCGTGAGCGCGGCCATCCTCTGCCTCAACGGATCGATCGCGCTCTCCCTCGCCTCGAAGCCGGCGGGCGCGCCGCCGCAACAGTTGAACTTTGCGACCGCGGCCGAGCTCGCCGAATTTCTCTCCCACTGGCGCTTCCTGCCGCGCGCCGTCGCGGCGGTCGCGATCGCGTTGGCGCTCGCGGTCGCGTGGCGCGAGTCGGATCACTGGGCGCTGGTGTTGCGCTTCCTCTATGCGGTGCCGGCCGGCACGCGCGATCCGCTCTACGGTGAGGACATCGGCTTCTATCTGTTCTCGCTGCCGGCCTACGTCGCCATCAAAGACTGGCTCATCCTCACGCTCGTCCTCTCGGCCGTGCTCGCCGGCCTCGTCTACTGGATCCGCCGCGATCTCATCTATGATGCGCAGCGGCGCGCGCTTGCGCCGCACGCGATCGCGCACTTCTCAGTTCTGATCGGCTGCTTCTTCCTGGTGAAGGCCTTTTCCTACGCGCTCGACCGCTATCTTTTGCTCTACGGCGACAATGGCGTGGTGGTGGGCGCCTCCTGGACCGACATCCATGTGAGCCTGCCGGTGCTGTGGGGGTTGATCGGCCTTGCGGTGGCGGCCGCGGCGGCTGCGTTCGCCAATCTGCGCGCGCGCAGCCTGCGCCTGCCGCTCGCGGCGTTCGCGCTGCTCTATGGCGTCTCGTTCGTCGTCGGCGGCCTCGTGCCTGCGCTCGTGCAGCGCTTTTACGTGCGGCCGAACGAGCTCGAGCTGGAGCGGCCTTACATTGCGAGCAACATCGCGCTGACGCAGCTCGCCTACAATCTGCATCAGATCACCGCGGCGGCGTTTCCCGCAACGCAAGACCTCGACGCCAAGGCGCTCGCCGCCAATCAAGTCACGATCGACAACATCCGCCTGTGGGACTGGCAGCCGCTGATGGACACCTATCGGCAGATGCAGGAGATCCGCACCTATTACAAATTCCATGACGTCGACATCGATCGCTACTGGCTCGAGGGAAAATATCAGCAGGTGATGCTGTCGGCGCGCGAGCTCAAATCCGCGCTGCTGCCGCCGAACGCGCAAACCTGGGTCAATCGCCATGTGCTGTTCACGCATGGCAACGGCGCGGTGATGAGCCCGGTGCGGCTCAAGAGCGAAGCCGGGCTGCCGCTGTTCTATCTGCGCGACATCCCGCCGGTCGCCGCAAGCGGTCCGCCGGTCGCCGAGCCGCGCATCTATTACGGCGAGGAGACGAGCGAGTACGTCATCGTCAAGGGCACGACACCGGAGTTCGACTATCCGCAGGGCAAGGACAACATCTATGCGTCCTATGACGGCGATGGCGGCATCGGCATCAGCGGCATCGCGCGCCAGGCGCTGTTCGCCTGGTACGTCGCCGACCTGAACCTGTTGCTGACGAGCTATATCGGCCCCGCGAGCCGCATCATGATCCGCCGCAACATCAAGGAGCGGGTGCGCGCGATCGCGCCGTTTCTGCGGCTCGACCAGGATCCTTATCTCGTCATCCATGCCGGGCGGCTGTTCTTCGTGCAGGACGCCTACACGGTCAGCGACTATTTTCCCTATGCGCAGCCGGTCGGGCGCTTCAATTACATCCGCAATGCCGTCAAGATCATCATCGATGCCTATCACGGCCGCGTCGATTTTTACCTGATCGATGCCGCCGATCCGATCGCCGCAACCTACCGGCGCATCTTTCCGGATCTGTTCAAGCCGCTCGCCGCCATGCCGGAGGGCCTGCAGCGCCACCTGCGCTATCCGGAGGGGCTGTTTCGCGTCCAGGCCGACATCTATCGCGCCTATCACATGAGCTCGCCGGATGTTTTTTATAATCGTGAGGACCTCTGGCAGTTTCCGCGCCATACCGAGGGCGGACCGCAAGCCACCATGGCGCCTTACTACATGGTGATGCGGCTGCCCGGCGAAGCTTCCGCCGAGTTCGTCCTGATGCTGCCGATGGCGCCGAGCCAAAGGCAGAACATGATCGCATGGCTCGCGGCGCGCTGCGATCCGCCGAACTACGGCAAGCTCATCGTCTACGAGTTTCCGAAAGACAAGCTCGTCTACGGGCCGTTCCAGATCGAGGCGTTGATCAATCAGAACACCGAGATCTCGCAGCAGATCTCGCTGTGGAATCAGTCGGGCTCGCGCGTGACGCGCGGCAATATTCTGGTGATCCCGATCGAGAACTCGATCCTCTACGTGTCGCCGCTCTATCTGCGCGCCGAGCAGGGACACTTGCCCGAGCTCAAGCGCGTGATTGCTGCCTACGGCGAGCGCGTGGTGATGCGCGAGACGCTCGGCGAGGCGCTCGCCGCGCTGTTTGCCGACGCGGCACTCCCGGCGATCGCGCCGAGCGGGAGCGCGGCGAGCGGCGCGGTGGAAGGCGGCGACGAACGGCTGCGCGAGGCGCTGCGGCATTACCATCAGGCGCTCGAGCGGCTGAAGGCCGGCGACTGGGCCGGCTTCGGCCAGGCGCTCGATGCGCTGCGCGCCGTGCTGGAGGGGCGATAGGCGCCATAGCGCGTCGAAAGACGCGCGCAAACGCGCTTATCCGGAGCGCAAGATCTCGACCATCGCGCTCGACGCCGGGTTCGGCGATCTCTCCTATTTCAACCGGGCGTTTCGCCGCCGCTACGGCATGCGACCCTCGGGGCTGCGCGGGGCGGCAAAGTCGTAGGGCGGGTTAGCGCCGAAAGGCGCGTAATCCGCCGTTTTCGTACGCGTATCGGCGGATTACGCCATAGCGCGTCGAAGACGCGCGTAAACGCGCTTTTGGCTAATCCGCCCTACGGGCCAGCGCGCCGCAGAACCGGCGCGTGCTCCGGCCTGACTAACCGATAAGGGCCCGGTTTCGGGCCGCGCCGGATTCAACCAGGACCTCCCCGCAATGGCGCCACTGCCAACCACCGAGACCTGCAGCATCTACGGCCCGGTCTTCACCGCGATCGACAAGCGGCTGCAGGAGCGCTACCGCATCAAGATCAAGGAGCATCTCGGCGAGATGGTGGTTCAGGACCTGACCACCGACAAGTTCGATCCGAGCCTGGGCGGCGTCGTCAAAGGGCTCGGTGGCCCACACGAGATCACGCTGCCAGGCAAGCGCGCCAAGTTCATCGAAGGCAAGACCGTCCTGATCGGCATCACCTTTCCGATCAAGAATTTCCAGGCGCTGCTTGAAACGTTTCGCAGCGCCGTCAACAAGCGCGGCGAGAACGCGTTTCACTATCATCCGCTCAAGGCGATACCGACTGGTCATGGCAAGATCGACGCTTTCCTCGACAAGGCGGAGCAGGTGCTCTCGCTGAACTGGCTCTCGCTGTCCTATGACCAGACCACCGTCGGCCTCAGCAAGGCGACGGAAGAAAAAGCCTGGGGCTTTCGCGAGATCGCCGACAGCTACAACATCGAGGTCGGCCCGCTCGAGGCGGCGGGCAAGAACAAATATTCCGGCGAGGCGCGCCACAGCCTGCGCTTCGGCCAGGCGCCTGCCGCGTATGCGCGCAAGGTCGACATCACCTCGCTGCACGTGGCGGTGACGCCGGCCGCCTGCAACATTCACATCGACAACGTCGGATTCGTGCTGCGCGGGCCGCGCTCGGTAGTCGGGCTCGACCCGGACTTCCTGCAGCATATCGTCAACGAGCTCGTGTGGAAGACGATCCTGCGCGACTGGATCCTCGGCAAATACGGTGAAGGCTCGAAGGGGCTGTGGGCGGTCGACCATCTCTCGCTGATGCTGCCGCAGTCCGACACGCGCTTCGCGCCGACCGCGGGCGTGAGGCTCGATCTCGGCAAGGCGCAGTTCACCGCCGCCTTCACGCTCGACTGCAAATGCCTGCAGGGCGAGCAACTCTCCATCGACGAGAAGATCGTGCCGATTCCGGACGGCTGGTCGGTCGGCGTCGGCTTCAAAACGGAGTTTTGAGCCATGTCAGAGGATATGAAAACACGGCCCGCCGCCGACTATATCTGCACCTGCGGGGCGGTGCTTGGCGTCACCATGGTGACCACGGCAGAGCCCGCGACCGACAGCGCCGAATGCGAATGGTGCGGCACGACCATCCGCAAATGGACCGACGCAAAGACCTGGCCGATCTACGAGCTGAAGAAGCCCCCGGCGTGAGGGATGTCGCGGCGTGTAGCCCGGATGAGCGCGTGAGCGCGACATCGGGGGGGCGGGCTTCCGTTTTCGCGTCGACCCGGGTATCGCTTCGCTCACCCGGGCTACGGGCGAACAGCGCGAGTGTTCCATGCCCCACCACATCTGCGTCCAATGCGGCACCGAATTTGCGGCGAGCGAAGCGCCGCCGAACGAATGCGCGATCTGCCGCGACATCCGCCAATATGTGCGCTGGGAGGGCCAGGCCTGGACCACGCGCGAGCAGCTCACGGCGAAATACGCCGCGCGCATCGCGGATGACTACGGCCTCACCGGGATCGAGATGACGCCGCATTTCGCGATCGGGCAGCGCGCGCTGCTGGTGCCGGATCGCCACGGCAACATCCTGTGGGACTGCGTCGCGCTGCTCGACGACGCGATCATTGCGGCGATCCGCGCGGCCGGCGGATTGAAAGCAATCGCGATCTCGCATTGTCATTATTATACGACGATGATCGCCTGGTCCGAGGCGTTCGGCGACGTGCCGATTTACCTGCACGAGAACAATCGCAAATGGGTGCTGCGACCCGACCGGCGCGTCGCGTATTGGTCCGGCGAGCAGCTTGAGCTGTCGCCGCGCGCGACGCTGCATCGCGTGCCGGGGCATTTCTCCGGCGGTACCATCCTGCATTGGACCGACGGCGCGGACGGCAAGGGCGCGCTCTTCACCGGCGACATGCTGCAAGTCACGATGGACCGCCAGTATGTGAGCTTCATGTACAGCTATCCGAACATGATCCCGGTCAACGCCGCGACGGTCCGGCAGATCGGCGAGATCGCCGAGCCGCTTGCGTTCGATCGGCTCTATGGCGCGTTCGCGCAGCGCGTGATCGCGCGCGACGCCAAGGCCGCGGTGCGCGCGTCGGTGCGGCGCTACATCGAGGCGATCAGCTGACCTCATCCTGAGGAGCGTGCCGAGCCAGAGTTCGGCACGCGTCTCGAAGGATGGCAACAAGCGCGGAGCTCGCGGCCATGGTTCGAGACGCAGTCCTCGCTGATCGCGAGGACTGCTCCTCACCATGAGGTCTTCGCGGGAACGTTGGAACGTTCCCCAAATCTCCATCGCTTTCTCGATCACGGGGCGGCATAGTCGGCGCCTTTCGGGGATTCGCCATCATGCGCTGACGCGACGCATCAGGGGACCGCAGGGCCAGGGACCATCGGCATTCGGGAGCCGAGATGGTCGTATCGAAAAGAGGTCGCCCGGCATTGCCGGGCGCGCGTTATCCGTCCGGCGAGCGCCGCACGGATGATCCGCGCAGCGAAAATATCTTCCGCCGTTTCGTCGAGCTGGAAAAAACCGTCGGGCTCGATCCGCGTCTGACTTCGCAGATCGGGCGGCTGCGTTACCTGAAGCTCGTCACCGACGCGCAGGCGGCGGCCGCGGATAAAGTCGGCCAGGTCTATGGCCGGTTCGAGCGCACGCATCACAAGCGCCGCCATGCGGTGAGCCCGTCCTATCAGATCGGGCGCGGGCGCTCGACGCACGAATACGACGACGCCGAGATCGCCGCCGCACAGGCCGACTACGACGCCGTGCAGGATTGCATCCCGGCGTTCCCGCGTGCGGCGCGCGCCGCGGTCGAGGCGCTGTGCGTCGAGGACTGCGCGGTGCCGGCCTGGCAGCTCGACGATGTGCAGCGCGTGCTCGACAAGGTCGCGCAGGCGTTCGGCCTCGCGGGGGCGCGCGCCGTGCGCGTCGCGGCGGCCGGCACGCGCAAGCGGCTGCGTGTTGCTGCACCGAAGGCGACGCAGGCCGCGCCGCCGCAAGCGCCACCGAGCCGCCAGGAGAAATTCCACGCCGGCGCCTATGTGGCGCGCGCCGCGGACGCAACGCCGCGGCCGAGCCGCCATCACGCGGCCGGCTCGCCGGGCGAACGCGATCACGCCGCGCTGATCCGCCGCCTCGAGGAAGCGCAGCGCCGGCGCGAAGCGGAGCAGGACGGCGCGTGCGATGAGGGGGCGCCATGATGGAGCAGGGCGCCGCACTCGGCTTTTCGGAACAGCCGTCGCCCGCGATGGTGCTGCTCAGCGCCGAGCGCTGCCGGCACCAGCCGGAAAGCTATGCGGCGCTCGGCCTCCTGCGCGTGCGCTTTCGCATGCCCAGCGGTGCGTGGAGCTATGTGGCGGTGCCGGTGGATGCGCTGGTAGGGCGGATTAGCGCGGACCCGCCTACGCACGAGGCTTCGGCGGGTTGAGGCCCGAGTCCGCCGAAGCTTTAGCGAAGGCGGAACGCGCGTGATCCGCCACTTCGCAAGCCTTGCGGCTAATCGGCGGATTACGCCATTGCGCCGTCACCGGCGCTATGGCTAATCCGCCTTACACATTTCGCGCCAAGGAGACTCCGATGCGATTCATCCTGCTCGCCGGCCTCATCTCCGCGACCACCGCCCACGCGCAGCCGATCACGCCGTCCGTCCCGCCGCCGCCATTGCCGACGGCGACGCCGGTCGCGCCGATCGTCGTGATGCCGCTGCCGTTGCCGCCGCAGGGTTGCGTCTGGGCGAGCCGCGCGTTCTCGGACGGCGCGGCGTTCTGCGTCGCGGCGAGCACGCAGATCGTGTGCAAGGCCGGCAAGTGGGACGCCGCCGCCACCGAAGCCTGCCGCGCCGCCGCCCCGATCGATGCGCGGTGAGGTGAGTGGCGAATAGCGAGTAGTGAGTAGTGAGTGGTGAAAGGATGTTTCCGACACCCTGACCACTCACCATTCACCACTCACCCATTCGCTATTCGCTATTCGCCCCGTATGGTACAACACCCCGACACCAAGGAGCGCCGCCATGGACGCGATGGAAAAGCCCGAGCAGCTCTGGCCCTATCCGAAGGATCTGCTGACGCGCATCGGCTTCGCCATCGGCGACCTCGTCTGTATCGGCATCATCCTGCTGGTGTTCGTGCCGATCATTTTGTCGTTCCGCTGACAGCGCAAAAAACTTCGCGCTTGTCCACACGCGGTAACGTGTTGTTAAGACCGCGCGTGTAATTGGGAAATCACATCGTCGGAATTGTGTGACCCGTGGCCTCGCGCACGGGTTTTTTGTTTCGCGCGGTCCGCGGCGGAAACGTTCCGCCGATTGTGCTTGCGGCGGCGCGCGGATCGCGGCATCGTCAAATTCTAACATCACCCATTCTGAATCTCGCGCCGCGTTTGCGGCGCGGATCGGTCGTGCTCCCCCGCGACCGACGCGCGCGGCCGTGCCGGCTTCACCCCCGGCCCGCCGGCACGGCCCGCGCGACCCCTCATCCTGAGGTGCCCGCCGAAGGCGGGCCTCGAAGGATGGCCACACACTCCGAGCACGCCGCCATCCTTCGAGACGCGCATCGCGCTAACGCGCGCTGCGCTCCTCAGGATGAGGTCAGAGGACAACATGAAACTCATCGCCAACATGACGCTCACCGTCACCGAGGACGGGCGGCTGATCGACCGCACGTTCAACGCCACGAAAGACATCGGCGACGCCCCGAGCGCGCAGACCGTGCAGCACGTGCTGCACCAGTTCGTGGGCTCGCTCGTGAATGACATCGCCGCGCACCAAGCCGCGTTCCGCGCGCTCGCGGTCACCTGCGAGAAGGAATGACGCGCATGCGCCGCCTGCCGACACGACGCATGCGGCGCGCGCGCAAGCCCTTCGGTGACATCAGCGTGCTTTCAGACGAGGACGAGCGCGAGGTGCTGATCGGCCCGCCCGATGAGAAGCGCGCGCCAGGCGAGCGGCCGCGGCCATGGTCATGATCAGGCGACGCAGCGACGCACTGTTTGCCGGACCGGTGGAGCGGCTTGCGCGCCGCCGGCAGACACCCGACGCGCCGCGCGCCGATCGCGCGATCGCCGCGGAGCTGCGCCGGCTCGAGGGCCTGGTGGCGCGGCTGACGATCTCGCGGCGCGACCCGGAGCGCTTCTTCATCGAGCGCTCCGAATTGAAAGCCGCCTTGAGCGCCCTCGCCAAAAAGTTCGAACCATGAAGCCGCTCGCCCTCGCGGTTCGCGACGCATTTCTTTCCGCCGCAGAAGGGAAGCTCTCGCTCGCGAACTCCGCGCTGACGCGCGAGAGCGGCGGCACACGGTTGCACGTCACGGGGTTTCACCGCGACGGCACGCCTTTCGCGGTCGAGTCGGCGCTGTTTACCACTGACCCGATCGAACGCGCCTATCAGTTGGCGCAGGACATTCTGGCGACGCACACAGGAGCTTCCATGCCGGCACCGGCCACGATCACGTCTCTGGCGCAAAGCCTGCGCGAGCAGTTGCAAGCCGCGACCGCGCGCGCCGGCGCGTTGCGCGAGCGCGCGCAGGGCAGCGTGAAGAACCTGCACGGCGTGCTCGACACCGCCGACGCGGTGGTTGCCGACCTCGACAAGGCGGCGGGCGAGATCCAGGCCGCGCTCGGGCTCTCCACCAATGGCGGCCCTGGTTCGTTTGGATCTGGTCCCGACGCGCAGAACCCTTTCGAGAATTGAGCCGATGGCTGCGCGTCGTGCGCGCGCTGAGGTGAAAGTCGTCGTGCCGCCCCGCGACAGCAATGGCGCAATCGCCGAACGCGCGTTGCGCGCGCTGATCCTGTCGGCCGAGCGCGTCGCCGCGACGATCACCGACAACACCGAGCTGAGGCTGGCGCGCCCCGACGTCGTGGCGAAAGCGCTGGCGGCGCTCGGCGAGACGATCAACACGGCGGCGGACGGCCTCGCCAGGCTCGCGGCGCTGCGCGGCGACGACGCGGAGGAGGGCGAGCCGCTGCAGGCGGCGCTGGACGCCTATGGCCGCGAGTTGGAAGCGCAGGACTCGTAGCGCGGATTAGCCTTGTCCCCGCGCAAGCGGGGAGAAAGCGTAATCCGCCGATCTGCCGCGATGTCGGCGGATTACGCGCCATAGCGCGTCGAAGACGCGCGTGAACGCGCTTATGGCGCGCGCTAATCCGCCCTACGACACCAAGCAATGAAAGTCCTCCGCGCGCAACGCTATCTCACATCACGCAACGAACAACTCGCGCGCTTCATCCATGACGAGCTGCACTACCTCGATTACAAGGACTGCCTGCGCTGGTATCGCGCCACGATCCCGCGGCTCGATCGCGCCGGCCGCGCGCTACTCGGCTGCAATGACCGCTACTTCCTGCTCACCAGCATCCTGAAGCGGCATGCGGGCGATGGCTCCGCGCTGCATCCCTGGCTCTATCAGCGCTGCCGCGAGGTCGAGGCCGAGCCCGACGGCTATCTCGATCTCTGGGCGCGCTATCATTTCAAGTCTTCGATCGGCACGCATGCCGGCATCATCCAGGAGATCGCCCGCGATCCCGAGGTTACGGTCTGCATTCTCTCGGCGAGCAACAAGATCGCGAAGCCCTTTCTGGCGCAGATCCAGCACGAGCTCGAAACCAATGAGGAGCTGAAGGCGATCTATCCGGATGTGTTCTTTGCTAACCCGCGCCGCGAGGCGCCGCGCTGGTCGCGTGCCGACGGCATCGTGGTGCGGCGCAAAGGCAATCCGAAGGAGGCGACCGTCGAGGCGCATGGCCTGATCGACGGCATGCCGATCGGCAAGCATTACGACCTGATCGACTATGACGATCTCGTCACCGACCGCCTGGTCGCGAACGACGCGATCGTCGCCAAGGTGACGGAGAAATATCAGCTCTCTGATAACTTGGGCAAAGCGCGGCTCAGCCGCAAATGGCATTTCGGCACGCGCTATTCCTTCGCCGACACGTATGGCTGGATCATAGAGAACGAGCTGATGAAGGTGCGGCGCCATCCGGCGACGGACGACGGCACCAAGAAAGGCCGGCCGGTCTATATGAGCGCGGCGCGCTGGGCCGAAGTGTGCCGGCTGCAACCGCGACCACCACTGAGGCGCTGTGCACGCCCTGGCGCGCGATCAGTTACAGCGGCCGCTCCGACACGCCGCACACCGTGCGGCAGATCCGCGTGCACAACGCGACCGGTGCGAAGCTGAAGTGCTGGAAGTGATCCTCCGACCCCATCCTGAGGAGCGTGCTGAGCGAAAGCTCAGCACGCGTCTCGAAGGATGGCGGCAAACTCGGAGTGCGTAGCCATCCTTCGAGACGCGCATCTCGCTGACGGGAGATGCGCTCCTCAGGATGAGGGCGGAGTTGAACGAGGTGACATGACCCGCACGACCGAAACGCGCCTCGGCGCAATCGAAGGCAAGCTCGACACGCTGATCCGCTTCTATGAGGAGGATCGCAAGCGTATCGCCGCGGTGGAGAAGAAGGTGTGGTACGGCTCGGGCATCTCGGCCGTGCTCGCCGCGATCGGCGTCGCGCTGATGCATAAGATCGGCCTGCCGAAGGTGTAGGGTGGATTTAGAGGTCTACTGCGTCACGAACGCGGCGTTAGTATTTTTGCCCTCTCCCCTCGTGGGAGAGGGCTCCTCAGAGGTTCAACGAAGAAGACCGGGAGAGGGGGACTACCCACAAACTGTGCCTATCGAGAATCCCCCTCTCCCGACCGAGTATGTTGAGATGCCCGCGCTGCCCTCTCCCACGAGGGGAGAGGGCACAATAACCGGCACTGCACCCGCGGTATCGGCGTTAGAGTCATTTTTGTGACTCCGTAAGAACTAATCCGCCTACGGATCACCGCTCCCATTTCATCTTCGCGATACGTGGATCGGCGGCGAACGTCGCGGCCGGCAAGTCGACGCTCTGACGCGGCATCTCGCAGAACAGCCGCACGCCGGCGGCGCTGAAGTGAATGCGCCAGGTTTGGCGCGCGACCTCCACCCGCTTGTTGAACACCGCACAGGAGAGCAGCGCGTAGTTGAGCGCGCCCGCGGCGCGCGCGGACTCGTAGGCGATCACCTCGATGCCGGCGTCCCGCGCCTCCTCGGCGAGATCCTGGCACGGCGCGTAATTCACCGGATGGCGCCAGGCCTCGCGCTGCGCCACGAACGGCGCGCGCGTCAGATCGAGCGCGCGCCGCGTCGCGAACTCCGCCGCGAAGGCCGTGAACTCGCCCGGGTTCTCAGGGTAGGGCGTCGCCGGCGACTCGGCGAAGAACAACAGCCGCCAGAACGCCATCTCGGTCATGGCCGTCACCGGCTCCTTGCTGGCGTAGAACACGCCGGCGGTGAGCCCGGCGCGGCGAAAGCGCGAGCCGACCGGGTAGGGCGCGCCATAGCGAAACGGCGTCGACAACAGATAATGCAGATGCCGGCACTCGGGCGGCACCTTCGGCTTTGCGGCCTCGATCAGCGCTTCGAGCCGCTCCTGCTCGGCGAGATTGTCGGTGAGCTTGGCGGTGGAGACGCGATGCTGCGCCTCGACGGCGCGCCAGGCGCGGCCGGCAAGGCGGCGAGCGGTGAGCTGTTGTCCCGCGACAGTCGGCACCGGCATCCCGGACAGAATCGACTAGACCAGCGCGCGGCGCGCGTCGAGATAGCCGATCACATGGGTGAGGCCGGCGACCGATTGGATGAGCTCGAGCGGCGTGCCGGACAGCGCCGTGTTGGGGTTTGCGAGCCAGGCTGCCGAGACTTCGTCGTCGCCGCCGGTCAGCGCATCGAGCGAGCGGTAGAGCCGCACGAACAACACGCCGAGCTCGAACGGCTTGCCGCCCTCGAGCGGATAATCGCCGCGTCGCAGCCGCGAGACGCTCGCCTCGGAGAGGCCGATGATGCGCGCCAGCACCTTGTTGTTGACGCGCAGCCGCTCGGCCGCGCGCAGCAGCGCCTTCGCGACGATCGCGGCGTCGGAGAGGGGGGCGGAGCGGGGGCGGGGCGTGCGCATGGGCGAATCCGGGGTTATTTCTAGGGGAATAATATTATAGAATTGTTGCCATGGAAAGGGGGGCAGAGCGGTAACGTGTAGCCCGGATGAGCGCGTAAGCGCGACATCCGGGGGCTGACTCGCGGCTTTTTCGTAGCCCGCATGAGCGCAGCGATATGCGGGAGGGCTGATCCCGGGTGTCGCTTCGCTCACCCGGGCTACGGGGCTACGGGTACTGCCGCATCACCTCGTCGAGCAGGCGGTCGAGCTGCTCCTCGTGCAGCGTCTGCACCTCGTAGAACGTGCGCAGCAGCTGGCGCGACAGCGCGGTGTCGGCGCCGCGCTGGTCCTTCTCCAAAATGATCTGCCACTGCCGCGCAATGTGGTCGCGGCCGAGCGCGACCGCCTGTTCGGCTTCGACGAGGCGGTGCGCGTGCGAGGGCGGGGGCTTCATGACGAGACAACGCGGCTGAGGGATTAGGGATCGCGCGACGCGCGCTATTTCTCTTCTTTCTTCTGCTGCTGTTGCTGCAGCGGTTGCTGCTGCATCGGCACGCGCATCGATGGCGGCGGCGCGCGCTCGCTCGGATGATCTGGCGCGTCCGTGCGCGGCTCGCTCTCGGCGGGACGCGTCATCGAGCTCTCGACCTGCGACCAGATCTTGGCCGTGCCGGCGCCGAGATGCTTGAGCCAGTCGGCGAAGAAGCCATCGAGCTTGTGTGCCACCGCGCGTCGCAGCGAGACGCCTTTGAGATCTCTCATCCGTTACGCCATTCCTTGCGCGATCACTTGCGCGATTCCCTACGCCATTTCCTTGGCTATTCCTTGCGCCCAACCTGGTGCCACGCGTCACGATCTTCGGCGCCGATCTGCATCTGCGCGTCGTTGAAATGGGCGAGCAGCGGGTTGAGATCCGGCACGGCACTGCGCGCCTTGTTGGCGCGCGCCAGCAGGCTCGCGGCCTGACGGCGCAGCGCTGCCGCAGAGCGCTCATCGGCGCTCGCGCGCGCCCAGCATACGAGCGTCCTCGCCTGCTCGATGTAGTAGCGTGCGCTCGGCATAGACCCCATCCCGTCGTGGGAGTTCCACCGGACCCAAACGCAAACCCATGTGAATCGGTTCCCGCTCGCCCCACGAAAATTACGTGAGGGAAGCGGAGGGCAAAGGGCAAGCAAAGGCGGGCAGCTGATCCGCCCGGCCGGCACAAACGCGGCGGATCAGCCCGCAAGCGCGTTTACGCGCCTCCATAGCGCGTCGTAAGGGCGTTCACGCCCGTCTTTGACGGGTTAGAGCGCATTCCGATTGGAAGGAATCGGAATGCGCTCTAGATTCTTTTGTTGGCGCATATCCTTATTCGCAAAACCGCTATCCACTTTTCCGGGATATGCGCCACGCACGCGCGCCAACGCGCTTTACGACGCGCCATGTGCGGGCGTGTTCCCGTTCATCTGCCCTGCGAACGCCGCAACGGCGATCGCCCGCGACGTCATCGCGGCTGCGCTCGCGGCGAGCTTGTCGTATTCGGCGGCGATCTTGAGCCATTGCGCCGAGGTTGCGGGATCGGCGCGGCGCAGCAGCGCCTCGCTGCGGCACATGTCGGCTTGGCGGCGATAATGCGACTCGCTGCTCGTTCGGCTGCTCGTCTCGTAGGTTTCGTGATCTTGGCAGCAAGTTTGGCTTTGGCGGTGATCTTGACAGCTCTGGCTGTTGGTCATGGGGAGCCTGGTCCTTCCGTGTCCTTCCTTGTCGATCCTTGGCCCGCGCCGGGTCCCCACGGCGCGGGATCGCGCACTGGTTGCACCGGCGAAAGCGCCGGCCGAACCCGCGCCGCAACTATGGCAAGCGCGAGCGGTATCCGCGTAAATGCAATCGCTCAAATGCGACGCAAAGCCGGCCGCGGCGCCGCAGGGCTAATGGCGCGCCGACAGCATGCGCGGATTTTGTCGAAAAACGTCGCCGCCCGTGCCGGATGGCGGTTCGCCGCGAAGCGTCCCGGGGGTCGGGCGGTGGGCGGCCTAGCGCGGGCGTCGTGCCTGTCGAAACGGTATATTCTGCTGTTGTATCAAGTTATTGCGGTCGTTCTCTTGTGTTCTTTGGGAGAACAGCCCGGCGCCCGCCAATAATGCCAATAATAAAGACTCAGCGCCGCGTCGGCTCAGGGCTCGTCGAGGTCCTCACCCCCCCCCTCGAGGCGCGCCTGCGCCTCGCGGACAGCGCGCGCGCCGATCAGCATGCGGCGGCGCAAATGGTAGAAGTCGAGCCGCGCCCGCAGCGTCCTGAGCTGCTGGGTCTCGCGATAGGCGCCTTCGCCCGCGCGGGTCATGCGGTCGAGCAACATCCGCTGCGCCGTGATCGCGATCTCCGTGTCGCCGATCGCCTGCTCGAGGTCGGCCTGTTCGCCGCGCAAATCGTCCATCCGCCAAGCATGCAGCGCGGCGCGCGCTGGGCGCAATCACCCGGGTTAAATTGCAGCGCAACATGAAAGCGGATTACGCCGCGCTGATCCGCGGCACGCTCGGCGTGCGCCGCGCGCGTCGCACCTGCCGGCGCAGCCAGATCCAGAAGCCGGTAACCAGCAGCAGGCTGAGCGCGAGTGAGAGGATCAGGTTCATGGCGGCCGACCAGGCGCCGGCGAAATTGCCTTCGTGCCAGAGCCGCGGCCAGTTGCGCGGCAGCGCGCTCAGCCCCTCGCGCGTCACCGCATAGAGGCGATATTCGCCGCCCTCGGCGAGCCGCGCGACCAGGCGCCCGCCTTGCGGGCGCAGGAAGAGCAAGCTCGAGAGATCATGCGCGCGGCCGACGATCGCGACCGCCTCGCCGAGCTTGAGCGGCGGCATTGCGGGCGCAGCCGCCGGCAATGTGGTGAGCGTGATGCCCGCCGCCATCAACAGGCCGGTGAGCGGGGAAAGAATGATCAGCGGCAAGAGCCCCCACGCCGTCATCTTGTGCCAGCCCGCGAAGCTGTTGGCGAGGCGCGGCCAGCCCATCAGCAGGCCGAGCACGATCATGATCAGCATTGCGGCGGTCGAGGCGTTGACCAGCCAGCCGGCATCGAGCAGCAGCCGCTCATGCAGGCCGCGCGTCGTCCCGAGCAGCTGCGCGATCGCGGAGGGCGCGGTGCGTTCGCCGCTCAGCGTGTCGACCACGGTGCCGCCGCCGCGCCCGGCGCCGAGCGTGAGCGTATGATCATAGCTACGATGGACGAGCGCGCGCGCCTGGCCGTTCGGATCGTGCTTGCCGAGCAGCGCCTGCACTTTCTCTTCCGTGAGCGTGCCGGGCGTGATCGATGCCGTGACGAGCCACGGCTCGACCGACAGGATCAGTCCGGTGGCGATCACGACGATCAGCGGCAACGCAAAGACCAGCGCGAGCCAGCGGTGCAGTTTCAAGAGCCAGGGTTTCATGTTTCCGCCTCCAACACGCCGAGCACCTTCCGCAGCATGCCCGTCATCTCCTCGATCTCGCGCGCCGACAGCGCGCCGGCGATCAGCGCGCCGTCCGAGCGCACGACGTTTTTCAGCACGCGCTCGGCGAGCGCGCGGCCTTTCGGCGTGAGGCGCACCGGCTTGACCCGCCCGTCGGCGCCGCGCGCCCGCGTGATCAGCTTGCGCTGCTCGAGCCCACGCAGCACTTTCGTCAGCCCGCCCGAGGAGATCAGCAGCGCACCGTAGAGATCGGTCGGGTTCAGCTCATGCGGCGGCGCCGCGCTGCGCAACGTCACCAGCACCTCGAACTCCGTGAAGGCGAGGCCGAGCGCGGCTGTCTCGCGCCGCACATTCTCGTGGATCAGATTGCTGAAGCGGTGCACGCGCACCATCAGCTGCGCGATCGGCGTGACGCCCTGCGGCCAGTGCGTCGCGCGGATCCGCATGATGGCGTCGGCGGTCAGGCGGCGCGGCGCGCCGATGGTCTCCTTACGCAAATTTAATTCCTCGTCGCGTCAACACGGTCTAATATCTTTCTAGAAAGATATTTGACCGAGATCAAGCTGGAAGCCGATCGTCGGTGTCACGTTTCGCCCGGCGACGGCGCAAGGACGCAACCAGCGCGCAACCAAGCGCGCAACCAAGACGAGGAGCAACCGATGGACAATCAGACGCGACGCAAGGTGATACAGCTTGCGGCCGCCACGGCGGCCGGGGCGATGACGGGCGCGGTCGGAACGACCGCCGCGCAGGCGCAGGCCGCGCCCGCACGGCTGATCGATGCCAACATGCATTGGCTGCCGGAGAATCTGTTCGCCGACGAGCCGCTGCTCACGAGCTTCGTCGAGTCGGTGCCGCGCGAGTACGGCATCCAGGCGAAGCTCGCGCCCATTCCGGGCAAGGGCCTGCGCCAGATCATCATCGAGCAGCCGGCCGGCCACGAGGTCTTGAACTACGCCGAGAACCAGTACAGCGCGGCCGGGCAGATCGCCGACATGGACGCCGCCCGGATCGAGATGGCGATCTTGCGCCTGCCGTGCTGGCAGGAATGGCTGCCGCTCGAGGCGTGCAAAAAGGTCAATGACGGCCTCGCCGCGCACATGAAACGCTTTCCCAGACGCTTCCAGGCGCTCGCAGTCGTGCCGCCCTGGGGCTCGCGGGATGCGCTGCGCGAAGCCGAGCGCTGCGTGAGGGATCTCGGCTTCTGCGGCGTGCAGATGGCGGCGCACTACGGCACGCTCTATCTCGACGAAGACGTGTTCCGGCCGTATTTCCGTTTCCTCAACACGCTCGGCGTGCCGGTGGTGGTGCATCACACGCCGCTGCCGGTCGACTACGGCTCGATCGTGCGCTACGCCAACCTGCGCCGGCCGGATGGCCGCATCATCGCGCCGGG
>Ga0081539_10001179_pt1 | contig 47264 bp, 39 predicted proteins | sample TabmetS4T2R2_FD_71023 | JGI IMG/M metagenome (GOLD analysis project Ga0081539, IMG submission 71023) | Tabebuia heterophylla rhizosphere microbial communities from the University of Puerto Rico - S4T2R2 | ecosystem: Host-associated > Plants > Roots > Rhizosphere ... | reverse complement strand
ACCCGACCGGGCGGTGACGGCCATCCCGTACACCCCGGCCTGCCCGCCGAGCCCCGACCCGTCGTCGTACGCCCACAACGGAGTCGGCGGCAGGTGCGGATGCAGCTGCCGGGAGATCGCCCGCAGAGTGAAGGAATAGTGGTCAGGTGGTCCGGCCGGCGAGGCGATGACGATGCCTCGCCCCGGCAGCGGGACGGGCTCAAGGAACTTGGCCAGCTTCCCCCCGGCTGCCGCCCGTGCCTGCGTACCAACCGCACCGGCCATCGCCATTCCCGCGCCCGCAGCGATCCCGCCCTGCAGGAAGCGACGACGCGACACACCCCTCATGTGGCCACCTCCGGCTGCCCATCAACGTAGGCGTCCATGCTCGGTATCAGCCGAACTGGACGGAACTAGCCGCCAAGTGAACAGTTTCGGTCTGGAGCGTGTCATCCGGGCACAAACGGGCCGCTGCTTACCCTGTTCTGGTGTCAGCCGATGATCCACTCCCCGTCACGGACCGGGCGCCGGGCCGTGCCAGCCTAACCGAGCGTGCCGCGTCGCCGCGCGTGTGGCCGCTCTACGCCGGCGGCTTCCTCGGCCCCTTCGGCGGCGCGATGGTCACACCGATGCTTCCCGAATTGGCCGACGGGCTGCACACCACCCTCACGGTTGCCGCGTCGTCCCTGACCGCCTACCTCATCCCGTTCGCCTCGATCATGGTGGTGTCCGGGACGCTGGCAGAGCGATGGGGCCGCCGGCGCACGGTGCAGGTCGCCTACGCCGCATACGCAGTCGCGTCGTTGGTGTGCGCCGTCGCCCCCACTGCGCCCCTCTTTCTCACCGCACGGGCCTTCCAGGGCGCCGCGAATGCCTTCATCACGCCGGTCCTGGTGGCTGCGATCTCCGACCTGGTGGCGCCGGGGCGACTCGGCCGGGCGCTCGGCTGGTACGCGAGCCTGCAGGCGGCAGGGCAGGCGTTCGCGCCGCTGATCGGTGGGGTGGCCGCCGCCGTCCAGTGGCGGCTCGCGTTCATCGTCACGGTCGCCGCGGCGCTGCTGCTGGCCGTGCTCCCGCCCGCGCAAGCTCCCCGCTCGCACTCGGCGGCCCCCGCGCGGTGGCGCAGCCTGCTCAACGCGCCGCTGGCCCTGGCGTGCGCGCTGGCCTTCCTGCTGTACCAGGTGGCGATGGGAATGACGGTGCTGGTGGCGCTGGTGGGCGATGACAGGTTCGGCCTGACACCCGACGCTCGCGGGCTGGTCGTCGCTGGTTTCGGGGCAGCGGGCCTGGCGGCGGGCGGGCAGCTGGGGGGCGTCTTCGATCGGGTCGGGGCACGCGTTCTCGGGTTGTCCGCGATGCTGGCCACCGCAGCCGCCGCGGCGCTGCTGAGTGTGACCGGCAACCTTGTGCTGCTGGTGCTCCTTGTCGCGATCGCGGGAGCCGCCAACACAGCGGGACGGGTCACGGTGAACTCGATGGCGGTCCGCAGCACGCCGGGCAACCGCAGCGGGGCGACGTCGATGATGCTGGCCTGGCAGTTCCTGGGCGGGGCGCTGGCCCCCTTGATCCTCTTGCCGATCTATCACCACGGCGCCGCCCAAGCGTTCTGGGTGCCCGCGGGCGCAGGTGCGCTCGCCGCTCTGCTGTACGCCGGCGCCGTCGGCCGCCGTCGGTTCGCCGTCACCACCCCCTGAGCGCGCCCACCCCTGGAGCACTCCCCCTCCTGCCTCCCTCGCTCCCCTTCGGCGTCGATCAAGCAATCGGGGGTCGATCAAGCAATCCGCGGTCACTCGGCCGGGAGGGCCGCCAGCTGCGCCTCGATGCGGCGGACGTCGGCCGCCGACGCCTCCCGGCGTTCGCGGATCTTTGCGACGACCGGCTCCGGCGCCTTGTCGAGAAACTGCTGGTTGCTCAGCTTGGCGTCGGCGGCCTCCAGGTCCTTGCGGGCCGCCGAGAGGTCTTTGGTCAGCCGCTTGCGTTCGGCCTCGACGTCTATGGCACCGGACAGATCCAGCTCCACCGTGACGTCGCCGACCGTCAGCGACGCCGACGGGACGAATCCGTCCGCCGGGACGTCGAGCTTCGCGAGCGCACGCGCCACTGGCTCATGATCAGCGATCCGCGATCCGGCCATGCCGGCCAGCCGCGCCGGGACCGATCGCGCGGGCTTGACGCCCTGATCGGAACGGAACCGGCGGACCTCGGTGACCAGCCGCTGCAGGGCCTCGATCTCCGCCTCGGCCGGGGGATCGGACGGCGTGGCGGTCCCCCGATCCGATGGCCACGCCGCGATGACGACGGACTCGCCACCGGTCAGCGACGTCCACAGCGCCTCGGTGATGAAGGGCGTCACCGGATGCAGCAGGCGCAGGACGACGTCGAGCACCTCGCCGAGCACGCGACGGGTGACCTCGGCCTGACGGCCGCCGTCCTTCAGCGGCAGCTTGGACAACTCCAGATACCAATCGCAGAACTCGTCCCACACGAAGTGGTAGAGCGCCTCGGCGGTCTTGGCGAACTGGAAGTCCTCGTACCCGGCGTCCACCTGTGCGACGAGCGTCCCGAGCCGGGACAGGATCCACCGATCGGCGGCCGAACGCTCGTGCGGCGCGGGTAGGTCGCCGGCCGTCGTCGCGCCGTTCAGCAGGGCGAACCGGGTGGCGTTCCACAGCTTCGTGCAGAAGTTCCGGCTACCGGCGACCCACTCTTCCCCGATCGGCACGTCGGTGCCCGGGTTGGCGCCGCGGGCGAGCGTGAAGCGCAGGGCGTCGGAGCCATAGGCGTCCATCCAGTCCAGCGGGTCGACGACGTTGCCGCGCGACTTCGACATCTTGCGGCCGAACTTGTCGCGGATCAGCCCGGTGAGCGCCACGGTCCGGAACGGCTGGACGCCGTCCATCGCGTACAGCCCGAACATCATCATCCGGGCCACCCAGAAGAAGATGATGTCGTAGCCGGTCAGCAAAACGTCAGTCGGGTAGAAGCGGCGGAGATCGGCGGTGTCCTGCGGCCACCCGAGCGTCGAGAACGGCCACAGCGCGCTGGAGAACCAGGTGTCGAGCACATCGGGATCCTGCCGCCAGCCGTCGACGACCTGGCCGTCCGCGTCCAGCCATGGCTGTTCGTCGTCCGGGCCGACGCAGACCCTCTCACCGCTCGGCCCGTACCAGACCGGGATCCGGTGCCCCCACCACAGCTGGCGCGAGATGCACCAGTCGTGCATGTTGTCCACCCACTCGAAGTAGCGGGTGGCCATGGCAGGCGGGTGGATCGCGACGCGGCCGTCGCGGACGGCGTCGCCGGCGGCCTTGGCCAGAGGCGCCACCTTGACGAACCACTGCTCGGACAGGCGCGGCTCGACCACGGTGTCGCAGCGCGAGCAGTGGCCGACGGCATGCACGTACGGCCGCCGCTCGGCGACGATCCGGCCCTGCTCGCGCAGGGCGGCCACCACCGCCGGCCGGGCCTCGAACCGGTCCAGCCCCTGGAACGGCCCCGGCGCCGTGATCACGCCACGCTCGTCCAGGATGGTCAGCGCAGGCAGGTTGTGCCGCTGCCCGATCTCGAAGTCGTTCGGGTCGTGCGCGGGGGTGACCTTGACGGCGCCCGTGCCGAACGTCGGGTCCACGTGCGGGTCCGCCACGACGGGAATCCGCCGGCCGGTCAGCGGCAGCACCACCTCGGTGCCGACCAGGTGCGCGTACCGCTCGTCGTCCGGGTGCACCGCGACTGCGGTGTCGCCGAGCATCGTCTCGGCGCGCGTGGTGGCGACGACGATGCTGCGGTCACCGTCGCCGTACCGGATCGACACCAGCTCACCGTCGTCGTCGTGATGGTCCACCTCGATGTCGGACAGCGCCGTCAGACACCGCGGGCACCAGTTGATGATGCGCTCGGCGCGGTAGATCAGGCCGTCGTCGTACAGCCGCTTGAAGATGGTCTGGACGGCGCGGGACAGCCCCTCGTCCATCGTGAACCGCTCGCGCGTCCAGTCCAGCCCCTCACCGAGCCGGCGCATCTGGTGCAGGATCCTGCCGCCGTACTCGTGCTTCCACGCCCACACCCGCTCGACGAACTCCTCGCGGGTGAACTCGTGCTTGCTCTTCCCCTCGGTGTCCGCCAGGTGGCGCTCGACCAGCGTCTGCGTGCCGATGCCGGCATGGTCCATGCCGGGCAGCCACAGCGCCTCGTATCCCTGCATGCGGCGGCGCCGGGTCAGGGCGTCCATCAGGGTGTGCTGGAAGGCGTGGCCGAGGTGCAGGCTGCCCGTCACGTTCGGCGGCGGGATGACGATGCAGTAGGGCGGTTTGTCCGACGTCACGTCGGCCGTGAAGTACCCGCGCTGCTCCCACCGCTCGTAGAGCGGCCCCTCTACCTCCGCCGGCGCGTACTGGGGTGGCAGGCCGGTGGTCGGGCGGGGCGGCTCGTCCGCGGTGCGCGGGTCGGCCGTGGCGATCTCGGACATGCCATGAATCCTACGGAGCGACGCCCCCCGCTCCGAAACGCATTGCCGTGCTGGATGGTTCAAGCCGCGGCACCACCTGCCGAGATTCCTCCCACGACCGCTGGACCGATCACGGCGGTCACTCCTCGAGGGGGATCCCGTGGCCAAAACCACGCCGCCGGACAACACCGGCTCGACCATTCTCTGGGACTTCGGTGAGGCCGGCACTCTGCTGAGCCCCCCAGCCCCCGCCACGACGATGTTCGGGACGCCGGTTCCGGTCCGCACGATTCCCGGGCAACGCACACCCGACGCGACGAGCGAGGACAGCAGCCCGGGCTCGACGCACACCGTGCGGTCAGGGCCGCCGGCGTGGCTTGTCACCCTCGTCGGCGGGGCGATGGCCCTGGTGCTGTGCGCGGTGCTCGTGGCGGTCACTGTCCCCGCGTTCCTCGACCGGTGGGCGCAGGCGCAGTGGCGGGCCACCCGGATCGCCGTGCCCGACGCCTTCCGCGGCGCGCGTGCGACATCCACCGACCAGTTGGCCCAGTTGACCGCTCAGGTGCGGAGTCAGGGATTCTCCACGGCCGATTCCGCGCTCTACCGGTACGCCGGTAAGGGGCAGATCGCCGTCGTCGCTGCCCGCTCCATCGAGCCCAGGTCGATCAGCGAGCAGACTGCCGCGCGGGTGGCGGCGATGGACACGCTGCAGGGCCTGGGCGGACCCGCCGTGGCGATGCATCGACGAGAGGCGGGGGATCTCGGGGGCTGGCTCGGTTGCGGCACCGAGACGCGGCAGCAGGTGAGCATCTGCATGGCCACCGACGCCAGTTCGCTCGTCGTGGTCGTCGTGACCGGTTCGCTCGGTGATTCCACCACTCTCACGAGGCAGCTGCGGGAATCGTCCGTGCAGCGCCCCTGACGTCATGATCATCGGACGGCACCCCAAGATCGAGTGTGCACTTCTACGGCGAATCGCCGGCGTGGCGCCGTCAAACCGCACACTCGATCTTGAGCGTTTAGGCGCCGACGAGCCCGGCGGCACCAGTCAGGCGCTACGCCGACTTCTCGCGCCGCTCGCGCGCCTTGCGAGCCGGCGCCTCCCGCGGCACGAGCGTGGGGTTGACGTTCTCCAGGACGACCTCGCGGGTCACTACACAGCGCGCGACGTCATCCCTACTGGGTACGTCGAACATCACCGGCAGCAGGACTTCCTCCATGATCGCCCGCAGCCCACGGGCGCCGGTGCCACGCAGGATGGCCTGATCGGCGACCGCCTCAAGGGCGTCCTGGGTGAACTCCAGCTCGACGCCGTCGATCTCGAACATGCGCTGGTACTGCTTGACCAGCGCATTCTTGGGTTGGGTGAGAATGCGCACCAGGGCTTCACGATCCAGGTTCGACACCGTTGTGATCACCGGCAGGCGGCCGATGAACTCCGGGATGAGCCCGAACTTGAGCAGGTCCTCTGGCATGACGTCGGCGTAGGCGTCCGCGTCCTCGCGGGGGCTGTGCAGTTGCGCCCCGAAGCCGATGCCGCGCTTGCCGATCCGCGACTGGATGATCTGCTCCAGGCCGGCGAAGGCACCGCCCACGATGAAGAGCACGTTGGTGGTGTCGATCTGGATGAACTCCTGGTGCGGGTGCTTGCGGCCGCCCTGCGGCGGGACCGACGCGGTCGTCCCCTCCAGAATCTTCAACAGGGCCTGCTGCACCCCCTCCCCCGAGACGTCGCGCGTGATGGAGGGGTTCTCCGACTTGCGGGCGATCTTGTCGACCTCGTCGATGTAGATGATCCCGGTCTCGGCCTTCTTGACGTCGTAGTCGGCCGCCTGGATCAGCTTGAGGAGGATGTTCTCGACGTCCTCGCCCACGTAGCCCGCCTCCGTCAGCGCGGTGGCGTCAGCGATGGCGAACGGCACGTTGAGCATCTTGGCCAGCGTCTGGGCGAGATACGTCTTCCCGCACCCGGTGGGCCCGATGAGCAGGATGTTCGACTTGGCGATCTCGACCGGATCGTCGTGGCGTCGGCTTGGCTCACCCGCCTGGATCCGCTTGTAGTGGTTGTAGACGGCGACGGCGAGCGACTTCTTCGCCGCTTCCTGACCCACCACGTACTGCTCGAGGAAGTCGAATATCTCCTTCGGCTTGGGCAGCTCCACCAGGCCGAGCTCGCTGGCCTCCGCGAGCTCCTCCTCGATGATTTCGTTACAGAGGTCGATGCACTCGTCGCAGATGTAGACGCCTGGCCCGGCGATGAGCTTCTTGACCTGCTTCTGGCTCTTTCCGCAGAACGAGCACTTCAGCAGGTCGCCACCGTCTCCGATGCGTGCCACGAGCAGTCCTTCCTCCGGGGGGCCGGTGGCTCAGACCTGAGAGGCCGAGAGACGGTCCCAGGCCCATTCAACGCCACCGGGGCCCCCATGTCAGCGGTTGGCCCAGGTCTGTCGGCGTGTCACGAAGCGGCGACGGCCGCCGCTTTGCGGCTTGTGAGCACCTGGTCGACCAGCCCGTACTCGACCGCCTGCTCGGCGGTAAGGATCTTGTCACGCTCGATGTCACGGCGAACCTGCTCGACGTCGCGGCTGCTGTGCCGCGCGATCGTCTCCTCCAACCACACCCGCATCCGCAGGACCTCGTTCGCCTGGATCTCGATGTCGGAGGCCTGCCCGTAGTCGCTGCCGGCCATCGCGGGCTGGTGGATCAGCACCCGCGCGTTGGGCAGCGCCAGCCGCTTGCCCTTGGTTCCGGCAGACAGCAGCACCGCCGCGGCGGACGCCGCCTGCCCCAGACATACCGTCTGAATGTCGGGGCGTACGTACTGCATCGTGTCGTAGATCGCCGTCAGGGCGGTGAAGGATCCGCCAGGTGAGTTGATGTACATGATGATGTCGCGGTCCGGATCCTGGCTCTCCAGCACGATCAGCTGGGCCATGATGTCGTCGGCCGACGCGTCGTCGACCTGCACGCCGAGGAAGATGATGCGGTCTTCGAACAGCTTCGTGTACGGGTCCAGGCGCTTGAAGCCGTAGGCCGTTCGCTCCTCGAACTGCGGGAGGATGTAGCGGCCGCTGGGCTCTTGCGCGGTCACCGGCCTGATACCGCGGGGGACGGCCAGGCCGCCGTATGGCGTAGGAACGTTCATCGGGGTCACTCCTCGGTGCAAGTCTTCAAGGTCAGGAGAGGGACGGCCAGCTGAGGCGCGCCGTCAGACGCCGGTGCCGCCGCCGCCGCTGACGTCGCGGGCGGAGCGGACCACGTTGTCGACCAGGCCGTAGTCCTGGGCCTGCGCCGCGGTGAACCAGCGGTCACGATCGGAGTCGCGCTCGATGGTCTCCACGGTCTGACCGGTGTGCTGCGCGATCAACTCGGCCATCTGCCGCTTGATGTGCAGGATCTGCTCGGCCTGGATCTTGATGTCGCTGGCCGTGCCGCCGATGCCGCCGAGTGGCTGGTGCATCATCACGCGCGCGTGCGGCAGCGCATACCGCTTGCCCTTGGCGCCGGCGGAGAGCAGGAACTGACCCATCGACGCGGCCAGCCCCATCACCAGCGTGGCGACGTCGCAGGACACGTACTGCATCGTGTCGTAGATCGCCATGCCGGCCGTGACCGAGCCGCCCGGGGAGTTGATGTACAGGAAGATGTCCTTGTCGGGGTCTTCGGCGGCCAACAGGAGCAACTGCGCGCAGATCGCGTTCGCGTTGTCGTCGCGGACCTCGGATCCCAGGAAGATGATCCGGTCTTTGAGCAGCCGGTTGTAGATGTGGTCGTCGAGACCGAGGTTGGGCGTGGGCGTCGAGGTCCGCGCCACGGACAGCTCCGCCGAACCCGGCAGGATCAGGTCGCTCACGATACGGCTCCCGGTGTGTTCGCACCTGGCCCCGGCGCGACGACTGCCGCCGCTCGGGACAACCCGGGTAGAGCACCCGGTGTCTCGACAGTAACGCCCACGACGCCCCGTGATCCTCCCTTACCGACCGTTGTTCGCTCTGGGCGCATCACGGACGACTCGTTCGACTTCCCCAGCGTTCTGGGCGGCCCATGCGGCCCCCCGGCGTATCGCGGCAGGTCACCTGCTCGCGGGCGGCAGGTCGAAGGTCGGGAGGGCCGCGGGGTCGCTGGCCGTCGGCGTCGTGACGGCTGGGACGCTCGACGCCACGTCCACGGCCGGCTCCTCTTCGCCACCCGCCTCCGCGCTCACGTCCTCTTCCTCCTTGGGGAAGATCGCCTCCAGGTCCACCGGACGACCGGACTCGTCGGTCACCCGTGCCCGCTGCAGCACGGTGGCCAGCGCCTTCCTGCGGGCCACCTCGCCGACCATCGCCGGGACCTGACCTGCCTCGTCGATCGCCTTCATGTACTCGTTGGGGTCCATCCGGTACTGCGCGGCGCTGGTGATCAGGTACTCGGCGAGCTCCTGCTGACCGACGGACACCTGCTCGGCCTCGACGACTGCGTCGAGCAACAGCTGCGCCTGCAGCGACTTGCGCGCCTCCGCCTGGACCTCGGCGCGGTGCTCGTCATCCTCCTCACGGCCCTCCGACTCCAGGTGCTGCTTCACCTCGGCCTCGATCACCCCGTCCGGGACCGGGATGTCGACCGACTCCAGCAGCCGCTCCAGCAGCCGCTCGCGTGCCTGAATGCCCTGCCGGTACCTGGCCATGGTCCCGGCCTGCGAGCCCAGATCGGCACGCAGCTCCTCGAGGGTGTCGAACTCGCTGGCAAGCTGGGCGAAGTCGTCGTCCAGCGGCGGCAGCTCGCGCTCCTTGACGGCCTGCACCGTCACGGTGATCTGGGCCGGCTGTCCCGCCCGCTCCCCTCCGGCCAGAGGCGCCTCGAACGTCGTCGACTCACCGGCGCTGAGGCCGGGGAGGACGTCGTCCATCCCCTCGAGCATGCGGCCGGAGCCGACCTCGTAGGAGACGCCGTTGACGCTGTCGATCTCCTCCTCACCGTCGCGGGCTACGAGGTCCAGGGTGATGAAGTCACCGGGCTGGATCGGACGGTCGACGCCGACGAGGGTGCCGAAGCGCTCACGCAGGCTCTGCACGCGCTCGTCGACCTCGGCGTCGTCCACCTCGGCGTCGTCGACGGTCACCTCCACGCCGTCCAGGTCGGGCAGCGTGATCTGCGGGCGGACGTCCACCTCAGCAGTGAATTTCAGGTCGCCACCGGCCGTCGGGTCCGGCACCTCGGTGACATCCACCTGCGGCTGGCCGAGGGGCCGGACGTCGCTCTCCTGGACGGCTTGCAGGTACAGGCGCGGGAGCGCGTCGTTCACCGCCTCCTCCAGCACGACGCCGCGACCGAAGCGCTGGTCAATGATCCGCGGCGGGACCTTGCCCTTGCGGAAACCGGGGACGGCGACCTGGTTGGCGATGGTGCGGTACGCGGCGTCCAGGCTGGGCTTGAGCTCCTCGAAGGGCACCTCGATGGTGAGCTTGACCCGGGTCGGGTTGAGGGTCTCGACGGCGCTCTTCACGGGGGATCTCCTGAGCTGGCGGGATTTCGGGGGCTCGTCTCGATCAGCCTTCGATGAGCCGCGGCACGATTCCCGGCCATCGTAGCGTCCGCGCCTCGGCAGCCCTGTCGGCTGCCCGTTCTTCATGATCACGGAAGATCCGGCTGTGCATGGCAGCCGGATCTTCCGTGATCATGGCCCTTGGGGCCTCGGAGACGGGACGATGGAAACTTTCCGGCGACATGTGTCCGACAGTTTCCATCGTCTTCACGGGAGATGTCGGGGTAGCCGGATTTGAACCGGCGGCCTTCCGCTCCCAAAGCGGACGCGCTACCAAACTGCGCCATACCCCGCCGCACGCAGCGGAGCCGGCGACCGGGGCCGCCACGCTCGGCGTTCCCTCGGCCGCCCGGACGCCGGGCGGTAGGCATTAGGCTACGCCGTGGACGGACCGTCCTGGGCAGCAACGGGCACTCCCGGCATGCCGACGGCGACCACCGTTCGCGCGCGGGTGTAGCTCAATGGCAGAGCCCCAGCCTTCCAAGCTGGTCATGCGGGTTCGATTCCCGTCACCCGCTCCAGCACGGGCGGGGTGTCCCCGCATACCTGTGACGACGATAGCTGGCGGCCCTCATCCACGGGCTGGCCCTGGACATGCTGCGCGATTGATGATGGTTCGGTCATAACCCCGATCACCGAAGCTCGAGGGTTCGACCATGAATATTGCCGACAACCTAGCCCGTAATGCCGCCGGCCAGCCGGACCGGGTAGCCGTACGGCTCGGCGACCAGACTGTCACCTACGCCCAGCTCGATGAGCTCAGCTCTCGGGTCGCAGGCGTGCTCGCCGCCCGGGGTGTGGGGGCGGGCGTTCCGGTCGGGATCATGCTGCCCAACGTCCCGGAATTCGCGGCCGTCTACTACGGCGTGCTGCGCAACGGCGGCCTGATCGTCCCGATGAACCCACTCCTGAAGGAGCGCGAGGTCGCTTACTACCTGGGAGATTCCGGCGCGCGAGTGATCTTCGGCTGGCATGTTGCCGGGGACGAGGTCCAGAAGGGGGCGGCAGACGCCGATGCCGAGGCCATCCTGGTCGACCCGGCGTCGTTCATGGACCTGCTGGAGTCCGCTCCCGCGGCGCCAGATGTCGCGCAGCGGGCGCCCGACGATACAGCCGTCATCCTCTACACCTCCGGAACGACCGGCCGGCCGAAGGGGGCCGAGCTGACCCATTCCAACCTGCTCAAGAACGTCGAGGTCACGGCCGCCGACCTGCTCCAATTGGGCCCGGACGACGTGATCTTCGGAGGGTTGCCGCTGTTCCATTCCTTCGGGCAGACGTGCACGCTGAACGCCGCCGTCACGACGGGTGCGTCGTTGTCGCTGCTGCCGCGTTTCGACCCGGCCTCGGCGTTGCGCCTGATGACTGATCATGCCGCGACCGTGTTTGCCGGGGTCCCGACCATGTTCAGCGCGCTGATCGGCGTACCGGACCGAGGGAGCTACGACCTTTCACAGTTGCGGGTGTGTGTCAGCGGCGGCGCCGCCATGCCAGTGGAGGTGCTCCGGCAGTTCGAGGCCGCCTTCAGGTGCGTCGTGCTGGAGGGATACGGGCTGTCGGAGACGTCGCCGGTCGCCTCGTTCAATCACCCTGACCGCGAGCGCAAGCCCGGCTCGATCGGCACGCCGATCCGGGGGGTCGAGATGCGGGTGGTCGACGACGCGGGTGCTCCATTACCGCAGGGCGAGATCGGGGAGATCGCCATCCGCGGTCACAACGTCATGAAGGGATATTGGAACAAGCCGGAGGCGACCGCGGAGGCGATCTCGGCCGACGGCTGGTTCCGTACCGGCGATGTGGGCCGGGTCGACTCCGACGGCTACTACTACATCGTCGACCGGAAGAAGGACCTCATCATCCGCGGTGGGTACAACGTCTATCCGCGGGAGATCGAAGAGGTTCTGTACGAGCACCCGGCCGTCGCGGAGGCTGCTGTGGTCGGCATGCCACACCCGGAGCTGGGTGAGGAGGTCGGTGCCGCCGTCGTCCTCAAGCCCGGAGCCGCCGCCACGCCCGACGAGCTGCGCACCCACGTCAAGTCCCAGGTCGCGGCATACAAGTACCCGCGCCGGGTCTGGATCGTCGATGCCCTGCCGAAGGGCCCGACCGGCAAGATCCTCAGGCGCGAGGTCGCCATTCCGGATGCGCAGGCCGTCACGTGACTCCGTCCACCGGCGAGCCGCCGCTGCGCCCGAATTCTGATGCGGCGATGGCGGACCTGGCCGACCAGGCCGCGCCACTGGACGCCCTGCTCATCGACGCGGCGCTCGGCCCGGTCCGCCGGTTCGCGCCGGACGCTGCGACCCTGAAGCTGGCCCTCGCCCTGGCCCGCCGCCCTTCCACGACGGCGGGGCGGCTGGCTTCGCTCGGCGCCGAAATCGGTCGGATAGCGCTGGGCACGTCGACCCTCGCGCCCACCAAACGCGACCGGCGGTTCGCCGATCCCGCGTGGGCGGAGAACCCGCTATTGCGGCGCGTCGTGCAGGTGTACCTGGCCGGCGGCCAGACGGCGGGCCAGTTGGTGGCGGACGCCGACCTCGACTGGCGCGACGGGCAGCGGATGCAGTTCCTGACCGAGAACCTGGTCGAGGCCTGCTCCCCCAGCAACATTCCGCTGGTCAATCCGGCGTCCGCCAAGGCGGCCATCGACACCGGCGGGATGAACCTGATCCGTGGCGGCTCCCAGCTGGCCCGGGATCTCGCCTCGTCGCCGCGGATCCCGGAGATGGTCGACCGCTCGGCCTTCGAGGTCGGCGGCAACATCGCCACCACGCCAGGTGCGGTCGTGCTGCGCACAGAGGTGCTCGAGCTGATCCAGTACACACCGCAGACCGAACAGGTGCGCAGCGTGCCGCTGCTCGTCGTCCCGCCGACGATCAACAAGTACTACGCGCTCGACCTGGCGCCCGGCCGAAGCCTGGTGGAGTTCCTCGTAAGTGAGGGACAGCAGGTGTTCGTGATCTCCTGGCGCAACCCGGACGCACGGCACGCCGACTGGAACTTCGACACGTATGTGCGGGGGATCCTGGATGCTCTGGACGCAGTAGATCGGATCAGCACAAGCGATCGAACCGTGTTGGCCGGAATCTGCTCCGGCGGCATCCTGGCCAGCATCGCGGCCGCATACCTCGCCGCGAAGGGCCAGCAGGACCGGCTGGCCGCCTTCTGCCTGGCTGTCACCGTGATCGACAGCGCGCGGGCAGGCGTGGCATCGGCGCTGGTGGACAGGAGGCTCGCGAGCGCCGCCAAAGCCGTCTCGCGGCGGCGGGGCTACCTGGACGGTCGCGGATTGGCCGAGGTCTTCGCCTGGCTGCGCCCGGGAGATCTGATCTGGAACTACTGGGTGAACAACTATCTCCTCGGCAAGAAGCCGCCGGCGTTCGACATCCTGTTCTGGAACGCCGACACGACCCGGATGCCGGCCGGACTGCACGCGGACTTCGTCGATATGGCGATGGATAACGTGCTCGTCCAGGGTGGAGCACTGACCGTGCTCGGTGAGCCGATCGACCTATCCCGCATCGTTACTGACGCCTACATCGTGGCCGGCATCGCCGACCACATCACGCCCTGGCAGAACTGCTACAGCACCACGCAGCTCCTGGGCGGCACGAGTCGGTTCGTGCTGTCGACCAGCGGTCACATCGCGGCGCTGGTCAACCCACCCGGCAATCCCAAGGCCAGCTTCCAGATAAACAAGGCCAACCCCGTGGACCCGGCCGAGTGGCTGCAGACCGCCGAGACACGGCAGGGGACGTGGTGGAACGACGTCTCCGCCTGGCTGGCCGAGCGCTGCGGCGCCGAGCGTCCCGCGCCGGCGCAACTGGGCGGTGGCGGCCTGCGACCTCTGGTGGAGGCGCCCGGAACCTACGTGTTCGACAGTTGAGGAGCAGGCATGTACGAGACAATCGGACGCTCCCGCGGCACCGACTACTTCCGGATCGCCGACCAGCTCACCGCCGAGGAGCGCGCCTATTGGCGCACCACCCGGGACTTCGTCGACGACGAGGTGCTGCCAGTGATCAACGACTACTGGGAGCGGGCGGAATTCCCCCAGCCGCTGATCAAGAGACTGGCCGAGCTGAACATCGTCGGGGACGGCATCGTGGGCTACGGGTGCCCGCCCATGAGTCCGATCGCCTGCGGTCTGATCCACCTCGAGCTCAACCGGGGCGACGGCAGCCTGGGCACCTTCGTCGGAGTGCAGGCCGGGCTGGCGATGCAGTCGATCGCGATGCTTGGTTCGGAAGAGCAGAAGCAGCAGTGGCTACCGTCGATGGCACAGCTGAGAAAGATCGGAGCGTTCGCGCTCACGGAACCGGCCCACGGGTCGGACTCGGTGGCGCTGGAGAGCTCCGCCCGGCGTGAGGGTGACGTCTGGGTCATCAACGGCGGCAAGAAATGGATCGGGAACGGGTCGATCGCCGACGTCGTGGTGGTATGGGCCCGCGACGAAGCGGACCGGCAGGTCAAGGGGTTCCTGGTCGAGAAGGGAACGCCTGGGTACGACGCACGCAAGATCGAGGGCAAGGGTTCCTTGCGTGCGGTTTGGCAGGCCCAGATCAGCATGAACGACGTCCGGGTGCCCGAGGCAAACCGGCTGCCGGGCGCCAACAGCTTCAAGGACGCCGGCCGGGTGCTCGCCGGCACCCGTAACGCCGTCGCGTGGGGTGCGCTCGGGCACGCCACCGCCGCCTACGAGATCGCCGCCCAGTACTGCACTGAGCGAACCCAGTTCGGCAAGCCGCTGATCAGCTTCCAGATCGTCCAGGACAAGCTGGTCAAGATGCTGGCCGAAGTCTGCTCGATGCAGCTGTACTGCCTGCGGCTCGGGCGCCTGATCGAGGAGGGCCGCCTCACCGACACCATCGCCGCCATCGCGAAGATGAACAACACGCGCAAGGCCCGTGAGGTGGTGGCTGAGGCCCGCGATCTCCTGGGCGGCAACGGCATCCTGCTCGACTTCCATGTGATGCGGCACATGGCCGACATGGAGGCACTGCACACCTACGAGGGCACCGAGACGATCCAGACGTTGATCGTCGGAAGGGACATCACCGGTGTCGGAGCCTTCACGTGAGATCCGATTCCTCACCGTCGACGGCCTGCGGCTGCGCACCTGCGTGTCCGCGGACGCCCGACATTCCGGCTCCGGCCCTGCGCTACTTCTGATCACCGGGATCGGCGCCAGCCTGGACCTGGCGGCGCCCTTCGAACGGCAACTGAACCTGCGTGGCATCCGGACGATCAGCTATGACGCGCCCGGTGTCGGCGAGTCGAGCCGTTACGACTTGCCGCGACGGATGCGGGGCGTCGCACGCACGGCGGAGCGGCTGCTCGACGCGCTGGGCGAGGAGAGCGTCGACGTCTTCGGCGTGTCGCTCGGCGGCGTGGTCGCCCAGCAACTGGCCCACCAGGCACCTGATCGGGTCCGGCGGCTCATCCTCGCAGCGACGGGACCCGGGCTGGGCGGCGTCCCGGGCTCACCCCGGGTGCTCTGGACCTTGATCACGCCGCGCCGGTACTACCAGCCGGACTACTACCGGCGGATCGCGGGCCGCGTCTACGGCGGGAGCGCGCGCCGCGACCCCGACGCGCTGTTGCACGGGTCGCTGGCGCGCTTCATGCACCGTCCGTCGCTGCTGGGATACGCCGGTCAGCTGTACTCCATCGCCGGATGGACCAGCGTCCCCTGGCTGCGGCGGCTGCCGCACAGCACGCTGGTCCTCGCCGGCGACGACGATCCCATCGTGCCGTTGATCAACGCACACATCCTCGCCCGCCTGATTCCGCACGCGACGCTTCAGGTGATACCGGGCGGCGGTCATCTCTTCGTGCTGGAGGAGCCGGCCGACGTCGCTGCCCGGGTGGGTGACTTCCTTGCATCGTCCGCGGCTGCGACGACGTGATGCGTGCCCGGCCCGCGAGGGGCCTCGCTGTGGCGACCGGAGTCGTGGCGGTCGCCAGTGTGGCCAGCCTCGTCGCCTTGTTCGCCGGAGTCGGTCCGTTCGGGGCGGTTAACGACGTTGGCAATGGTGTGCTCGGGTTGTCGGCCGGTGTGCTGTCGGTGGCCGCGGTGTTTGCGGGTAATGCCCGGCGGGCGATCGCTGCACCTGCGGCAGCGGTCGCGGTCGTTGGGGCCGCCACGGTCGTCGTCGGGTCGTGGCTGATCCTTTCGGGCACGACGGGCTACTACCTTGCAGGCCTGGTGTCCGCCGCCGGCTTCGCCCTCGTCGGGGGATGGCTGGTCGCGCTCAATGCCGCCGCCGAGGCAGACCTGCGGACGCGCCCCCGGCTGCGCCTGCTCGGCATCGTCACGGGCCTGATCATGACCGTCGGAATCGTCGGTGTCGCCGGCATCGTCCGTGCCGAGGACGACCTGCAGGCGGCGCCTGGCTGGCTCGTGGCGACGGGTCTCAGCTGGTTGGGCACCTACCTGCTGCTCCCGTTGTGGTGTTTCCTGTTCGCTGCGCCTGCCGGCCGTCACAGCGGCGGGTAGGACGCCGCGTCGTGGCCGCTGTGCGCTGAACCGGAGGTGGACGTTGACCGACCTGGCCCAATTCGAAGAGTTGGTGCCGCTCGACCACGGCCTCGCCGTCGTGGTCACGCGCCGCGCCGATCTCACACCGCACGCCGCCGTCGTGAACGTTGGGGTCCTGCCGCACCCGATCACGGGGACACGGTCGGTGGCGTTCGTGGCGGTGGGCGGCACCCGCAAGCTCACCCATCTGCGGGCGGACCCGCTGATCACGGTCGTCGTCCGCGTGGGCTGGCAGTGGGCCGCCGTCGAAGGCGATGCCCAGCTGATCGGCCCGGACGACCCGCACGCCGAGGTCGACGACGAACGGCTGCGGGTGCTGCTGCGCGACATCTTCGCCGCGGCGGGCGGCACGCATGAGGACTGGGACACCTACGACCGCGTGATGCGCGAGGAACGCCGGGCCGCCGTCTTCATCTCCGCGAAACGCTTCTACGCAAACCCGACGTGATCTATCAAGATCGGCGCGGCCCCGCTCCCGGACGTAGTACAGGCCGGGCAGCAGGCATTGTCCGATGGGCGTGCAGCCGAACGAGCGAGCAGTGGCCGCTTCACCACCGCGGTATCAACGCGATGGATGACACGCATCAGACATCTCGTCTTCCCGGTGTTGCCCTCGGCAGGGAACTGTTGAGCGCATGAGGGAGGCAACGTCGCTGGACCCCAGCGACCCTGAGGGCGCGATCGCGGCCGCCGCCAAGCGCTGCTCGAACTGGCGGCGATGGGGCGAGGACGACGTCCTGGGCACGCTCAACTTCCTCGACGAGGCCAAGCGCCGGGAGGGGGCGGCGCTGGTACGGCGCGGCGTGAGCTTCTCGTTGGCCCAGCGGTTCGATGCCAACGGCCCGCAGAAGGGCTGGCGACGTCGCACCAACCCGATTCACACCATGCTGGACACCGGGGTGGATGCCGAGCGCGGGAACCAGGGATTTCCGCATGGCATCGGCGGAGCCGACGACGTGATCTTCATGCCGCTGCAGGCATCGACCCAATGGGACGGGCTGGGGCACATCTTCGACCATGGAGCGGCCTGGAACGGCCGGCGCGCCGGCGAGGTCGTGACCAGCGACGGCGACCTGGTTACCGGCATCGAGACGGCGGCCGCAGCGATCTGTGGCCGCGGTGTACTGCTCGACGTGGCTCGCGCCGTCGGTTCCGACGGCGAACTGCCGGACGGGTTCGCGATCACAGCGGAGCATCTGGAGGCCACCATCGCTGCTCAGGGCCCGTCCGCGCGCGTGGGACGCGGGGATCTGCTCGTGGTGCGGACCGGCCGCCTCTCCCGGGCCCGGCGCGACATCGCGGAAGGGCGCGGCTGGGGCGACTACGCCGGAGGTGTCTCGCCGGGCCTGTCCTTCACCACAGCAGAGTGGCTGCACGGCACTGAGATTGCCGGAATCGCCACGGACACCTGGGGTTTCGAGGTACGACCCAACGCGTTCGACGTCGCTTTCCAGCCACTGCACCAGGTCGCTATCCCGCATATCGGCCTGTTCATCGGGGAGATGTGGGATCCGGACGCACTCGCGGCCGACTGCGCCGCCGATGGCGTCTGGGACTTCTTCCTCACGGCGGCTCCGCTGCCCGTGACCGGCGCCGTGGGAGCACCGGTCAACCCGATCGCCGTCAAGTAGCCGAGCGGGCGATCTGATGCGGTTCGCGACATGGGAGACCGGCGGCGAGGTCCGGGCCGGAATGGTGTCCGAAGAAGGCCTTCATGCATTCCCTCCGGACATGACCGTGCTGGACCTGATCCGTTCGGGGCTTGCGGCGGCGCAGGACGCCGGCACGGCCGCCCTGGATCAGCCGGCCCTCCCGTGGCGGGACGGCATTCGCCTGCTTCCCCCGCTGTCGCCGCCGACGATCCGCGATTTCGTCGCGTTCGAAGAACACGTCGAAGGCATCGCGCAAAGCCCTTCCGCGGGGGGTGGCGTCGTTCCCGAGTGGTACGAGGCTCCGACGTTCTACTTCACCAATCCGTACGCGGTGATCGGCGCGCACGACGACGTGCCGATGCCGCCTGATACGCGGCAGCTGGACTTTGAACTGGAGGTCGCCGCCGTCGTGGGACGGACCGGCGCCTCCCTCTCGCCGCAAGAGGCACGGGACGCCATCTTCGGCTACACCGTGATGAACGACTGGTCCGCCCGAGACCTCCAGCGCCGAGAGATGCAGGTCAGCCTCGGTCCTGCCAAGGGCAAGGACTCGGCCACCACCCTCGGGCCGTGGCTCGTCACCGCCGACGAGCTGGAGCCGTACCGCGACGCCGAGGGGTTCCTGGCGCTCCACATGCGGGTCCGCGTGAACGGCCACGAGATCGGGCAGGACCTCCTGTCCAACATGGGATGGCCGTTCGAGGAGCTGGTCTCCTACGCCTCGCGCGGGACACAGGTCCGCGCCGGCGACGTCCTCGGCTCGGGAACGTGCGGTAACGGCGGTTGCCTCGCCGAGCTGTGGGGGCGGCGCGGCGAGCTCAGCCCACCGCCGTTGCAGCCCGGCGACGTCGTGGAGATGACCGTGGAAGGGATCGGCACCATCCGCAACCGCATCGTGCCGGGCCTGGACCTTCCGCCGGTCCGCGCCGCGAGGCCCCGCCCGCGCCTGCGGAAGCGGCCCACGTGACCGGTCGGGGGGCAGGCACACGCGGGCGGTTGGCCGGAAAGGTTGCCCTGATCACCGGGACCGCCGGTGGTCAGGGTCGCGCCGCGGCTCTGCTCTTTGCCGCCGAGGGCCCCACCGTCGTCGGCAGCGACGTGAACGCCGACGGCGCCCTGGAGACGGTCGGGCTGGTTCGCTCGGCGGGCGGCCGGATGGACAGACCGAAGGGAGCTTCATGATCACGGAAAGATCCGGCGGTGTATGGCGACCGGATCTTCCGTGATCATGTGCAGGGCATCAGCTGACCTTGACTGCCAGTAGTCGCTCGACGCTCTCGTCGTCCGCCGAGGCGAAGAACCCGCCGACGACGTCCTCGACCTCCGTGAAGGACTCCGCGCAGAACAGCAGTGGCTGGTAGTGCGTGATGTCGTAGGTCTGTACGCCCATCCGCGCGATCTCGAGGGGGTGCAGCTCAGCCCGCTCGATCTGCTGGATCTCTCCGAACGACGACAGCAGGCCCGCGCCGTAGGTGCGGACAACGCCATCCTCCCGCAGCACGCCGAACTCCAGGGAGAACCAGAAGACCTTGGAGACGAACTCCAGGTGCTCCTTGGTCGTGACCCGCCGGGCCGCCTCCCCCGCAGCCCGGTACAGCGCCGCGAACCGGTCGTTGGCCAGGCAGTTCCCGTGCCCCACCACCTCGTGCAGGACGTCGGGTTCGGGTGTGTAGAGCGGCACGGAATGGTGCCGCACGTATTGCGTGGAGTGGAAGATGCCGTCCGCCAGCGAGCCGTAGAACTGCAGCAGCGGGACCAAGCCGGCCGCCGGGACGTAGCGGAATCCGGTCAGCGGCGTGAGCAGCGCGTTAACCTCGTCCAGCTGCGGAATCCGCTCCTCCGGCAGCCGCAGCCGCTCCTTGCCCTCCAGGTAGCAGCGGCACGCCAGGGTCTCGTGCAGCCGGTGCAGCTCGGCGCAGACGACGCGCCAGACGTCGTGCTCCTCGGCGGTGTACTCGACGTGCGGGATGGGCTCGCCGTCGGTCCAGTCCATGGCGAACGTCGCGATCCGGTTACGTCGCTCCCGATACACCGGGTCGGTCGCGCCGGGATGCCCCGCGTCGAGGTGGACGACGGCGCCGCCCTCGGTGTCGCGGGTGACCGGTGAGTAGAGCTGGGCTTCCTCAAACATTGGGTACCTCCCCGGGGTCTCCGGGCTCGATACCTGCGTCCGCGGTAGGGCGCACGGTACTCGGCCGGCCTGGATCACAGGCCTGGTCAGAGCCTGGCACACCCCACTCGCACCGTCATCCGCTGGGTGAGCGAGTCGTTGGTACCAGCTCGGCCCGCTAATCGGCCGAGGTGCTACCGAACGACAGCTGCAAGGCCGCGACGGTCCGGTTCAGGGCATCACGCGCCGCCGGGATGGCGGCCGGCATGACGTAGAAGGCGTGGATCATCCCGTCGTGGTGAACGTGGTCGACCTCGACGCCGGCCTCGCGCAGGCGTTCGACATACGCGATCCCCTCGTCCCTCAGCGGGTCGTACCCGGCGGTGAACACCAGCGCCGGCGCGGATCCGGCCAGGTCGTGCAACTCCGCGTACAGCGGGGAGAGCCGGGGGTCCTTCAGGTCGGCGTCCGGCCCGACGTAGAACTCCTGGAACCAGCTCATCGCCGCCTTGGTGAGCAGGTAGCCCTCGCCGTTCTCCTCGATGGACGGGTGCGACAGCGTCAGGTCGGTCGGTGGGTACGCCAGCACCTGCAGGGCGAAGGTCCCGGGCAGCTCGCGGGCCAGCACGGTGCTGAGGTTGGCACCCGCGGAGTCACCACCGACCGCGAGCCGGGCCGGGTCGCCGCCCAGCTCTGCGATGGAACCGATCACCCATCGGGCCGCAGCCGTGACGTCGTCGAGGGCAGCCGGGAACGGGTGCTCCGGGGCCAGCCGGTAGTCGACGTTCACCACCATGCAGCCGGCGCGGCGGCAGATGTCCCGGGCGATGGCGTCGTGCTCCGCAGCGCTCCCTAGAGCCCAACCGCCTCCGTGCAGCCAGAGGAACACCGGGTGCGGTCCCTTGCCCTCGGGCCAGTAGACCTTGACCGGGACGCCGTCGGCCGACAGATCCTCTATCCGCACCACCGGCCCCGGCTCGCCCGCCAGGGCCGCCAGCCCGGCGTACGCCTCGCGGGCGATGGGCACGGGTAACTCGTTCAACGGAGGGACGCCGGGCTGCTGCAGCATGTCGAGGACGGCCTTCGCCGCTGGATCGAGAGTCACGACCGCCGCCTCAGCCGAAGACCACGACGGGCTTGATGGTCCGGCCGCTGTGCATGTCGTCCGCCGCGGTGTTGAGCTCCTCCAGCGTGTACTGCTTGATCAGCTTGTCCAGCGGCAGCTTGCCGTCCTGGTACAGGCCGACCAGCTTGGGCAGCAGAGTGTCCGGGTCGCCGTCGCCCAGGCAGACGCCGACGACCCGCTTCCCCACCAGCAGGCTCTGCACCTCGAACGAGACCTCGGTGCCGGCCGGCGGCGCGCCGACGATCGCGCACGTGCCGCGAATGCCGAGGGAATCGACGGCGGTGCGCACGACCGCGGGGACGGCGGTGGTGTCGATGGCGTTGTCCAGGCCCCGGCCGCCTGTGATCTCCTGGAGCATGGCCGCGACGTCCTCGGTCTGGGCGTTGACCGCATGCGTCGCGCCGAGTTCCTTGGCCAGCTCCAGCCGCTCCGGCACCCGGTCAACGGCCACCACAGCGCCCAGCGAGAGCGCGGACGTCGCCATGATCGCGGCCAGCCCGACCGCGCCCGACCCGAACACCGCCAGCGTCGAGCCCGGCTGCGGGGCCAGCACGTTCCACACCGTGCCCACGCCGGTCTGCACGCCGCAGCCGAGCGGTGCGAGCACCTCCAGCGGCGCGTCGTCGGCGACCCGGACCACGCTTCGCTCGTCCACCAGGGCATCCCGGGCGAACGACGACTGGCCGAAGAACTTGCCGCCGATCGCCGCGCCGTTGCGTTCGACGGTACTGGTCCCGTCGTCCCGGGTGCCGCTGATCAGGTTCCGGAACAGCCAGCTGTCGCAGTACGCCGGGTGCCCGCCGAGGCAGCCGGCGCACTCACCACACGACGTGAAGCTGAGCAGGACCTTGTCCCCGGGCCGGACCTTGGTGACGCCGGGGCCCACCTGGGTGACGACGCCGGCCCCCTCGTGCCCGAGGATTCCGGGCAGTTTGAACGGGATCCCGCCGGCCTGGACGCCGAGGTCCGTGTGGCACAGCCCGGCGGCGACCATGCGCACCAGGACCTCGCCCTCTTGCGGCTCATCCAGGGTGACCTCCTGGACGGCGAACGGCGCGCCGGGCTGCTCGACGACGGCTGCGGTGGTGGTGGGCATGCGTGACTCCTTCGACACCTGCGGGTGGGGACGACGCTCAGCCGAGCGAGACGACGACGGACTTGGTGGCCAGGTAGTCCTGCAGCGCCTCGGGGCCGTTCTCGCGGCCGTAGCCTGACTGTTTGGTGCCCCCGAACGGCATGGCCGGGTCGAGCAAGGCCCAGCCGTTCACCCAGACGATGCCCGCCTTGAGCGCGGCGGCCACCCGGTGCGCCCGGGCGACATTGGTGGTCTGCAGGCCGGCCGCCAGGCCGTATGACGTCCCATTGGCCAGGCGGATGGCCTCCTCCTCGGTGTCGAACGGTTGCACCGTCACCACCGGGCCGAAAATCTCCTCCTGGACGAAGGACGACGACTGGTCCGGCCCGGCGAGGATCGTGGGCGAGACGAAGAAGCCCGGGTCGCCCGACCGATCACCGCCGCTGACCAACTGGACGCCGCCCGCTGCGGCGGCATCGAGGAACGACTGCACCTTGGCCAGGTGCTTCGGGCCGGCCATCGGACCCACCACGGTGGACTCGGCGAACGGGTCACCCACCGGGATGTGCGGGGCAGCGCCGCTCAAAGCGCCGACGACGGCGTCGTAGACCGGACGCTCGACCAGCACCCGGCTGCCCGCCATGCAGAACTGACCGGTGTTGAAGACGAAGCCGGCGATGGCGGTGTTGATCGCGGCCTCCAGGTCGGCGTCGGCGAAGATGATGTTCGCGCCCTTGCCGCCCAGTTCGACCGTCACGTGCTTCAGCGACTCGGCCGCCAGCGCGGCAACCTTGCGGCCGACGGCCGATGAGCCGGTAAAGGCGATCTTGTCCACATTCGGGTCGCGAACGAGTGCTTCACCCGCCGCCGCGCCGCCCGTCACGACGTTGAACACGCCGTCCGGTACGCCCGCCTGCTGCAGCAGTTCCGCGATGCGCAGCGCCGACAACGGGGTCTCCTCCGCGGGCTTGTGCACCACGGTGTTGCCCGCGAGCAGGGCCGGAGCGATCTTGGTGGAGGACAGGATGAGCGGGAAGTTGAACGGCGTGACGGCAGCGACCACACCCACCGGCTCACGGCGTGTGTAAGCCAGGGCCGGACCCTGCCCGCCGACCGGGCGGGCGGCGCCCTCGATGCCGGACGCCAGCCCCGCGTAGTACTCGAACGTGTCGATCACAGTGGGAACGTCGACCGTCCGGGTGAACATGATCGGCTTACCGACGTCGAGGGACTCCAGCCGGGCGAGCTCCTCCTGGTGATCGCGGATCAGGTCCGCCGCCTTGAGCAGGATCTTGGACCGCTCCCGGGGGCGCATGGCGGCCCACGGGCCTTCGTCGAAGGCGCGCCGTGCCCGGGCCGCGGCCCGGCGTACGTCTTCCGACCCCGCCTCGACGACGTCGACGATCGCTTCCCCGGTGGAGGGATCAACGATGGTCCGGCTTCCGCCGTCGGCGGCCGGCTCCCAAGCGCCACCCACGAACAGTTGTCCCTGCGGGATCTGCGCGCGGGCCGCCGCCTTGAGCGACTGTGGCTGCGCGTCACTGACCGCCGTCATCCTTGACCTCCTCGTCCGGACAAACCCGTGTCGGACGAGCGTCACCCCTGCTGCCGCACATCCAGCAGGGGCAACTCACCCACCCAGGTACCTGTTTGGCTAGCGGAGCGACGTCCGCGAACGCGTGGCGGCGGTGAGCGGGTCAGCGACGACCCGCGACGCGGGCGTCGCGCTCGCCGGCCACCCAGGCCGCCACCTGCGCTCGGGAGGAGAACCCGAGCTTGGCCAGGATTCGCTCGACGTGCCCGTCGACCGTCCGCGGCGAGATCACCAGGGCCGCGGCGATGGCACGGTTGCTCATCCCGCGGGCCACCAGCGCGGCGATCTCCCCTTCCCGGCGGGTGAGCTGCGGCGTCTCCTGATCCGCCGACCCGCCGGACGCCGCGGGAGATGGCGCCGGCCGGCGCAGCGCGTAGGCGATCGCCTGCTCGACCGTGGGCTGCCGCCCCGCCTGGAGGCTGTCCCGCAGCCCGGCCTCACCCACGGCCTGGATCACCCGCGCCACGCATGCGTCGTGATGCTCGGCCAGCGGTGGACCGAACGCCAGGATCGCCGTCCCGATGTCCTCCCAGACGGAACCGGCCGCGCCCAGCAGTCCCGCGGCCGGGACGACGTCACCCCGGGACGCGGCGATCCACGCCAGCAGCTCGATCATCAGCGCCACTCCGACGGGGTCGTGGAAATCGCGCTGAATCGACAAGGCGTCGCGGGTGACCCGATCAGCCTCGCCCGGGTCACCGTGCCGCCAGGTGTCGAAGCCGAGCACCCACATCGTGTACGAGCGACACAGCTGCTCGCCCAGCGACTCGCTGATGGCTAGGGACTCCCGGCATACGGCGGTGGCGCGCTCACTGTCCCCCGAGTGGGACAGCGAGATCGCGAGCTGGAACATCGCCCACAGGACCCCCTCTGTCGTGTCCTCCGCCCGGAAGATCTCAAGCGCCTCGTCGAACAGCGCCACGGCCTCGGCAAGGTGGCCGCGGAACAGCTCACCCGTCCCGCGGAGGCTGCGTGACCACGCTGTCGCGGTGCGGTCCCCACGTTCGGCGGCCAGCGCATCACACTCGTCCAGTCGCTGGTACGCGACGTCCCAGTCGCCCTGCAGCAGGCACACCCACGCCGCGACCCACAGGCCCCGAAGCCGGGCGTCCGGCACCTCGCCCGGCACGGCGAGCGCCCGGTCCAGCCAGCCGCGCCCCTCGGCGAGGAACCCGTCGACGTACCAGTGGTGCCGCAAGGCCACCATCAGGTCGAGCGCGGCGCGCGGACTGCCCTGGTCGGCGACGGACACTTCGAGCGCCGCGCGCAGGTTCCCGTGATCGGCTCGAAGCTGCGCGAGACCGGCGGCTTGCCCGGGGCCGCTCCAGACGGCCGCGCTGCGCTCGGATCGGCGCAGGTAGAAGTCTCGATGCCGAAGGCGCAGCTGCGCCACTCGGCCCTCGCTTCCGTCGGCGCCGTCGAGTTCGGTAAGCCGCTCGCGGCCGTACTGCCGGATCGTTTCGAGCAAGCGGAACCGGATCATTCCTGCCCGCGGCTCGGTCACGACGATCGACTGGGCCACCAGCCGATCGAGCAGATCCAGAATCGCCGAGCGGTCCAGCCCGTCACCGTCGCAGATGCCTTCGGCGGCTTCGAGGTCGAAGGAACCGACGAAGACGGACAGCCGGGCCCACAGCAGACGCTCCTGCGGCGAGCACAGGGAATAGCTCCAGTCGATCAACGCCCGCAGGGTCTGCTGACGTGGCTGTGCGGCCGGGCTGCCGCCGGTGAGCAGGGCGAACCGCTCCTCCAGGCGCTCGACCAGCTGGTCCAGCGACAGCGACCGGAGCCGGGTGACGGCCAGTTCGATGGCCAGCGGGATGCCGTCGAGCTGCGCGCAGAGCCGCGCGGCGGCGACGCGGTTGTCCTCGGTGATGGCGAAGGTCGGCTGCAAGGCGCGCGCCCGGTCCACCAGCAGCCGGACGGACTCGTACTGGTCCAACGCCTCCGCGCTCGACGTTCGTTGGGGGTCGGGGATCGACAGCGGGGGGACGGCGAACAGATGCTCGCCGTCGATGCCGAGAATGCGCCGGCTGGTGGCCAGCACACGCACTCCCGGCGTTCGGCGCAGGAGCCCGTCCACGAAGGCCGCGCACGCGTCGAGCAGGTGCTCGCAGTTGTCCAGGACGATGAGGACCTGGTCGCGCGCGAGGTGGTCGACCAGCTTGTCCAGCGGCGGCTTCGTCGAGCGCTCGACCAGGCCCAGCGCGTTGACCACGGCCTGGGGGACCTGGCTGCCCTCCTCCACCGCGGCGAGGTCGACCATGGCGACGCCGCCCTCGAAGGCACGGCGGGCGGCGGCGGCTGCCTCGATGGCCAGTCGGGTCTTCCCGACGCCACCAACCCCGGTCAGCGTGACCAGCCGCGATTCGGACAACCGCTTGCGCACTTCGGCGATCTCCCGGCGCCGCCCGATGAAGCTCGTCACGGCGATGGGGAGATTCCCCGCCGGTCGGCCGGCCGCGGTGCTGGTCATCGCAGACCGAGTCTAGGCGGACACCGTAGGGTCCAGGCATGACGGACCACGCGACGACGGCGACGCGCTTCCTGCATCTCCACGACGGCCCGCAACCCCTCCTGCTCGCCAACGCCTGGGACGCCGGGTCGGCGCGGCTGCTCGCGTCGCTCGGCTTCATGGCTCTAGCCACGACGAGCAGCGGGCATGCCGCCACCCTCGGTCGGCTGGACGGTTCCGTGAGCCGGGAGGAGGCGCTGGCGCACGCCGCGGCCATCGTGGCGGCGACGGAGCTGCCGGTCTCCGCCGACTTGGAGAACGGCTTCGCCGACGAGCCCTCCGGCGTCGCCGAGACTGTCAGGCTGGCGGTCGGAGCGGGCCTCGCCGGGTGCTCGATCGAGGACCACACCCGCCGGGACGACGACCCGATCTACGACCTCGGCCTGGCGGCGGAGCGGGTCGCGGCGGCCGCCGAGGCCGCTCATTCCGGCGAGGTACACCTGGTGCTGACCGCGCGGGCGGAGAACGTCCTGTACGGGCGCACCGATTTGGCGGACACCATCGCGCGCCTGCAGGCCTACCAGGCGGCCGGCGCAGACGTCCTCTACGCACCGGGTCTGACCCGGCTGGAGGACATCCGGCGGGTGGTGTCGGAGGTGGACCGGCCGGTGAACGTGCTGACGATGCCGGAGGTGCCGGCGGTGCCCGTACTGGCCGCGCTCGGCGTGCGCCGGGTATCGGTCGGCGGTGCCTTTGCGTTCGCCGCCTTGGGTGCCTTGGTGGACGCGGCGACGGAGCTACGCGACCACGGCTCGTACGAGTTCCTGGACAACAGTCGCATCGGAGGGCGGGCGGCGATGTCGGCGTTCGGCTGACCCGGGAGTCGACACTCTCTTAAGCCGGCGGCGGGCCCGGCGGTCGTAACACGCCCAGCTGCAGCATCGCCGGCAGGTCCTCGCGGGTGGCCCAGTGCTCGGCCAGCTTGCCGTCGGCGACCCGGTACCAGTGCGACTGCCGCGCCATGAACCGCTTGCCGGTCGGTGGCAGCACGCCGTTGAGGGGGCCCAGGTTGGTGCCCTGCGACAGGGTCCGCACCGCCACCGCATCTCCCTCGGCGATGATCGCCTCGATCGTCATATGCAGGTCGGGGAACTGCGCGAGCAGCCACTCCGCTGCCTCCCGCATGTGCACGGGGCCGTTAACCAGGCCGGGCTCGGTTTGCCCGAAGGGCGCGATCGCGTGCTCCAGGTACTCCTCGGCCAACAGTTCGTCGGTGACGGCGGGGTTCTTCTGGTTGAAGGTTTCCTCAAGAAGGCGCCTGACCAGCTGCTTGTTGGCTTCCGACATCGGCTCTCCGCCTGCCCTCCAGGGTCCCCCGTTCCTAGACCAGTGTGCCCGTTCGGCCGGGGATTGTGAGCCTTCAGGTGGCCGGCTGGAAGGTGCGGAGGAACGCCTGGAGGTACAGCAGGCTCCCGCTCCACCCCGAGGCGGGCGTCGACCAATACACCGCGTAGGCGCGGCGGTTGCTGATCCTGATGTTGCGATTGAGCACGTGCAGCCGGGTGTCGCCCGACACCCAGCTGAACTCCCAGTCCGCGGCGTTCCAGCCGCGGTAGTCCACGCGCTTCAGCGCGATGCGCTGGTACCCGGTCAGCCGGGAGGACGCGCTGAGCTCCTGCTTCCGCCAATCCGCCAAGGGATCTCCCTTGGGCGTCGTCGTCTGGTCGATCATGAGGAACCGCCGCCCGGCCGGCTCCCGGTAGTACGTCCGCGAGCCGTTCGTGAAGCGCTTCCAGCCTTTCGGTACGGCGATCCGGAACCCGGTCGGGTCGCTGACCATGGCGAAGCCGGCCGGAATGCCGGGCGGATTCGGCTGTGTCGCGGTCGGGGTCGGGGTCGAGGTCGGCGATCGGGAAGGGCTGACCGGAGTCGCCGTCGAAGAGCGGGCCGGCGTTCCCCGGGCCCGTTCCCCCGAGCCGTTGCCGAGCGTCTGGATCAGAGCGGCAATCAGCAGCGTCACCGCGAGCGCCACGGCGATGATCGCCATCCTGCGGTTGCGCCCCCCGAGCCGGTGAGCGCCGCGTGGATTACGCCTGGTCAGCGGCCCGAGCGGGCTCAGAGCTTCCTCCGCGAGCGGCCCGGGTGCCGGTTCTGGCACCGGCCCGGGGACGGGTTCTGGCACCGGCTCGGGCACACGCTGCGGTACCGGCTCGGGCCCGGGGGTCGGTGCGGGTTCGGGGGGCGGCTGAGTGCCGGCGTCCGGAGGCTGCACCGTGACCGGCGCCGTGGCCGCGATCACCGGGATCGAGCCGGTGGCTGCCAACTCGCCTCGCTCCACGCGGAGGGCCTTTTGCAGCATCCGTCGGGTCTGCCGCAGGTCCGGTCGACCGTTGGGATCCTTCGCCAGCAGGAGATAGATGACCGGGGCCAGCGCGCCCGCGTGTGCGGCGAGTGGAGTGTTCTCGTGCACGACGGCGTCCAATGTGGCCACGGGATCATCCCGCTGGAACGGCGAGCCTCCCTCCACGGCGGCCCACAGCGTGACCCCTAGCGACCAGAGATCGGCGGCGGGCGTGGGTGGCTCGCCGCGAGCCCGCTCCGGTGCGATGTACGCGGGTGACCCGACCACCAGCCCGCTCGCCGTCAGAGTCGGTTCTCCGGTTACGGTGGCGATCCCGAAATCGGTGAGGACGGCCCGTCCGTCCTCCATGAGGACGACGTTCGACGGCTTCACATCCCGGTGCACCACTCCCGCGGCGTGTGCCGCCCCCAGGGCGTCCACCAGCTGCAGGCCGATCTCGGCGACGCGACCGGGGGGAAGCGGACCGTCGCGATTCAGGATGTCGGACAGGCTCGGCGCGGACAGCTTCTGCATGACGATCCAGGGCCGATCGCCTTCCTCGACGACGTCGTACACCGCGATCGCCGATGCAGTGGACAGCCGCGCTGCGGCGCGCGCCTCCCGCAACGAGCGCTCCCGCAGCACACGACGCTCGCCGGCCGGGAGATCCGCCGGCGGCCGGATCTCCTTGATGGCCACTTCGCGGCCCAGCACCTCGTCGACGGCCGACCAGACAGTCCCCATCCCGCCGCTGCCGATCGTCGCGAGCAGCCGGTACCGGCCCACCAGGAGGTGCCCCTCCCGGCCTTGGCGCCCCGCCGAATCCGGCTGGTCCTGCGGGCTGCGGGTCTGCGTCATCCCCTCTACGGATACCGCAAGCCGGTCAACTCGGAAACCCGGCCGGAGTGTCATGCACGACGCGCCCAACGGGAGCCGAACGGAGGACGTCGTGCGCGTCGACCCGGGGGTCACTTCCGCCACAGTGCTTCTGTGAGGCTGTCATGAGCAGATCGACGTCCGCGGTCCCGGAGGCGGACCTGGAGTGCCTGCGCGCCTGGTGCGGGACGCATGTGCCGTTGACGGTGCGCCAGGGAACGGTGAGTTTTGAGGTGTCCAGCTCCGTCGTGACCGTCGTGGAGCACGGCCCACCACGACCCGGGCTTGCCGACCCCACCGTGCGGGTGATCGCGCAACTGCGCCGCGGCCCGGACGGGTTCTGGTCGCTCTACTGGGCGGATCGCGACGAACATTGGCACCCGTACCGCCCGCTGCCGGACAGCCGATCGCTGGTGGATCTGCTGGCCGAGGTCGATCGCGATCCGCTGACCGTCTTCTGGCACTGACGTTGTTGGCACTGACGTTGTTGGCACTGACGTTGTTGGCACTGACGTTGTTGGCTCTGACGTTGTTGGCTCTGACGTTGTTGGCACGACGTTGTTGGCACGACGTTGTGGTGCTGGCCCCTCCACCCCGGCGTCGATCAAGCAAACCGGGGCCGATCAAGCAAACCGGGACCACCCCCTACCGGAACGGGCGCCCAGCGGTCACAGTGGACGGCGCAGGTCCTGCGGTAAGGGAGCCGAGATGCACGTGCGCACGCGAGCCCCGATGGGCTGGTACCTGGTTATGGGCGTCGCCGCTGCGCTGCTCGGCCTGGTGAACCCGCCGTCGGCGACGAGCGTGACCGCCGCCGCAGCCAACGCCGCCGCAGCCAACGCCGCCGCAGCCAACGCCGCCGCAGCCAACGCCGCCGTCGTTCCGGGCGCCGTCGAGGCCGCCGCGCCCGTCCCTGCCGCCGTGAACGGGCCGGCGCCCGGGTCGTGGGGCGACGGCCGGCTTGACATGTTCTACCGGGACGCCGCCGGCCACCTGGCGCGACGCCAGTACGTCCCAGCCGCACTCGCCACCTGGTCCGGAGCGGAGCAGCTCGGCGGTGGGCTGACGTCGCAGCCCGCTGTGGCGTCGTGGGCCACCGGCCGCTACGACGTCGTGGCACGGGGCACCGACAACGCCGTCTGGCTGAAGTCGTACTCGGGCGCGTGGTCGGGCTGGGGCCGGGTCGGGGGGTACGCCACCTCGGCACCGGCGCTGGCATCGACGGGGTCGGGCCGACTCTCCGTGTTCATCCGCGGCACCGACAACGCCCTGTGGATGAAGCAGTTCGTCCAGGGCAGCGGGTGGTCGGGCTGGGCCCGCGTCGGAGGCGTCCTCACCGCCGGGCCCGCCGTGGTGGCCACCGGCAGCCGCCTCGACGTCTTCGTCCGCGGCACCAACCGCGGCATCTGGCATCGCAGCTTTACCGGCTCGTGGTCGCCGTGGGAGTCGCTTGGCGGCGGTGTGCTCGGTGAGCCGGCGGCGGTGGCCACCGGGAACGGCGTCCTCAACGTCTTCGTCCGCGCCGCCGACAACGCCCTCTACACCAAGCGCTACCAGCCGGGGACCGGCTGGTCGGCGTGGCAACCCCTGGGCGGCCGGCTGATGTCGAGTCCCGGCGCGACGATGCCGCAGACCGGCGAGGCCGCCGTCTTCGCCCAGGCCGTCGACGGCCGCTATTACTACAAGCGGCGATCGGCCACCGGCACATGGTCGGCCTGGACCGCGGTCGATCCGGCGCTGGCTTTCCGACGGCTGGGCGCGTGGGTGGACACCCTCGACTATTCGGCGTTGACCCCGTCGACCGCCATTGCCGACATGCGGGCTCGTGGCGTCCGCACCCTGTATCTGTCGACGGCCCGCTACAACAGCGCGAGCGACATCCTCTACCCGACTCAGGTCGATGCCTGGCTGGCCGCCGCGCACGCCGCCGGCATCCGGGTGGTGGGCTGGTACGTGCCGGACTACGCCGACATGACGCGCGATACCCGGCGGACCCTGGCCATCGCCTCCTACGTCAGCCCCGCAGGCCAGCGCTTCGACGAGGTCGGCATCGACATCGAGTACCCGCTCACCGTCCCCGACGCGGCGGCCTGGAACCAGGCGGTGGCCCAGCATCTCACCGCAGTCCGCGCGGGCACGATCCTCCCGATCGCGGCTATCACGCTGCCGCCCGTCCTGATGGACGGCTGGCCGGACACGACGCGATGGGCCACGTTCCCGTGGGGCACCATCGGCAGGCTCGCGGACTCCATCCTGCCGGAGAGCTACTGGACCTCGTTCACGCCGAGGACGCGGTGCGCGGCCGGCGACCCGCTGTACTGCGTGAACACCTACACCCGGGAGAACGTCGTGCGGTCCCGTGCGCGAACCGGCTTGCCCGTGCATGCGATCGGCGGCGTCGGCGACACGGCGACCACGGCGCAGGTATCGGACTTCGTGCGCGCAGCACGGGAGACCGGCGCAATCGGCGGCAGCCTTTACGACTACCGGACGACGAGCCCGGCGTTCTGGCCCTACCTGCAGCAGTTCGCCACCCTCTGACGCCGAGTGAACCGTCGGTCAGGCCGTCCCGGCGGTCTGCGGGGAGCCGAGCTGGTTGAAGCAGTAATAGACGGCGATCGCGAAGTGAATCAGTAGTGTCAGCGGCGCGCTGATCAGCGACGTCACCATCGTGGCCAGGTAGAACAACAAGCCGATGCTGAACCGCCGCATGAGCCGCCGGGCAGTGACCGGATCGAGCCTCTGGTGGAGCAGCTCCGCCTTCCGGGTCGCCGTGAACCACAGCCCCGAGAAGGCGATGGACATGGCGACCATCGCCCCGCTGTAGACCAGCGCCGCGACCTTGGCGTCGTCCCCGGCGGTGAGGTACTCCGCCAGCAACTTCGTGGGAAACGGCAGTAGGGACACCGTCAGGAGCAGCAGCAGGTTGACGAACATCACCGGCCGGTCCACCTGGCTGATCAGCTCCAGCATGGAGTGGTGATTCACCCAGATGATGCCGATGACCAGGAAGCTCACCAGGTACGCCGCGTAGCTCGGCCACTGCTCTCCCAGCGCCCTGGCCAGCGAGTCGCCTTCGAGCGCTTCGCGCGCCGGTACCCGCAGGTCCAGCACGAGCAATGTGATCACGATGGCGAAGACGCCGTCGCTGAAGGTCTCCAACCGGGTCGTCTCGCTCACGCGCCAACTCTGGCGTGCCCGACGCATGATCGTGCAATCCCTTCCGGGCGCGTCGTCGTCCCGTCGCGTTACTCACCGAAGGCCGCGTTACTCACGGAGGGCCGCGTTACTCACCCAAGGCCGCATTACTCACCCAAGGCCGCGTTACTCACCCAAGGCCGCGCTGGGAGCGCTCCCATGGACCGAGAAAGCGGCATCCCGTGTGTAAAGCGGTATCCCGTGTGTAAAGCGGACGGGTCACTTGCCTTCGGGGGCGCGGGTCCGAGGACAGGAGCGCGGCCCGTCCAGAATGGACCGCGCCGTGATCAGCTGGACCGCACCTTGATCAGCTGGACGTTCGTGCCGTGATCAAGCCGAGGAACAGCGATTTCGTCCATTTGATCATTGGCTTGCCCATCTGATCATGACGAGTGCCCGCCGACTAGCGCGCTCCGACCGCCATCGCGTCGGTCCCGGTCAGACTCTGGGTCAGGTAGGCGAACGCCGCGTCCGGCTCCTGTGGCCGGCAGAGGTGGTATCCCTGCCCGAGCCCGCACCCCAGGGCGCCCAGCGCGCGGATCTGATCCTCCGTCTCGATTCCCTCGCCGACGACCTCCAGCTTCAGCGACCGGCCGAGTTCGACGATTGTGCGCGCGATCGCGGCGTCCTCCGCGCCGGCGCCCAGCCCCGAGACGAAGGACCGGTCGATCTTCACCTGGTCCACCGGCAGCCGCCGGAGATAGGACAGAGAGGAGTAGCCAGTGCCGAAGTCGTCGATGGAGAGCCGCACGCCCTCCCGCTTGAGTGCCTGCAGCTGACGAAGCGCCGCCTCCGGGTCCCCCGCCAGCACGCTCTCGGTGAGTTCAAGCGTCAGCGCCGACGCGGGCAGCCCCGTCGCGGCCAGCACCTCGCTGACGTCGCGGGCCAAACCGTGGTCCATGACCTGGCGGGCCGAGACGTTGACATTCAAGATCAATTCGGGAACGGTCTGCCGCCATGTCGCAACCTGCTCAGCGGCCTCCCGCAGCACCCAACGGCCGAGCTCCCTGATCAACCCGGTCTCCTCAGCGATCGGGATGAAGACGTACGGTGACACCGGGCCGTGCGTGGGGTGGTTCCAGCGGAGCAAGGCCTCGACCCCGACGGGTCGACGAGTGACCAACGAGACCAGCGGCTGGTAGTTCAGGGTCAGACGGCAGTCGGCGATGGCACGCTGCAGGTCCGCCTGCAACTCCAGCCGCTCGACGACATCGGCGTGCATCTGGGGGGCGAACACCACGACCCGACCGGCGCCGCTCTTCTTGGCGCAGTACATCGCGACGTCGGCCCGGCCGAGAAGCTCGCTCGGCGGAAGGTCCGCAGCCTCCGTCGTGGCCACGCCGATGCTGGCCGAGATGGTCACCTCCCGGCCGGCGAGTGGGAACGGCTCGGTGAGAGACTGGATGATCCGCTCGGCGATGGCCACCCCCTGGTCCGCCGACAGCCCTTCCAGCAGAACGGCGAACTCGTCGCCGCCGAGCCGGCCGGCCGCATCCGACGTGCGCAGCTGGCGGCGGATCCGCTCTCCGACGGTGGCCAGGAGTTGATCGCCGGCGTTGTGGCCGAGGCTGTCGTTCACCGCCTTGAACCGGTCCAGGTCGATGAACAGCACCGTAATGCCGGTGCCCCGCCGTCGGCCGACCCGTGAAGCATGTTCCAGCCTGTCGAGGAACAGTGCGCGGTTCGGCAACCCGGTGACGGAATCGTGGTGTGCCTCGTGCGCCGCCGCGACCGTCCGGGCATCGGTGAGCGCCAGGCTGACCTGCTGGGCGAAGGCGGCGAGCAGCTCCTGCTGCTCGCTCGCCGGACGAGAGCCCGCGACGGTCGACACCACCAGGCTGCCCGCGGCATCGCCGCTGACATGCACGGGCGCCGACAGCACCGATCCGCTGTCGTCCTGGCTGACGCGATCCGCGGCCACCGCTTCTGCGGCCACGGTCAAGTGTGTCGGTTCCGGCCCCCCGAACAGGGCACACGTGGACGCCACGGTGAGCCCGGCGTCCGCAGCTGGGTCGGTGAGCATCAGCGCGACACCCGCTCCCTCCAGGACGGAGGACGCTCCCCGGGTGACGGCGTCCAGCACCTCCTGGAGCGGTCGCCGGGTGAAGATCGCCCGCTGGATGGCCAGCAGCGTCTCCAGCAGCCGTTCGCGGGTGCGCAGCTCACCGAGCAGGACCAGCCGCTCAGCCGCTTCCTGCTCGCGTTCACGCCGCAGCGCGCGCTCAGCCGCAAGCGTGCGAAGGCTCCGCAGCGACAGGCCCAGCACCTGCGCCATCCCGCGCAGCATCTGGCGCTCCTCGGCCGAGAACGGATCCGCGACGCGGCAGACCAGCAGGCTGCCTGGCGCACCCTCCCCGAGCGGGCTCACCGCAGCATTCAGCTGGCCGAACCCCGGCAGTTCCAGCGCCTTGGAGCCCTGGGCCGCCTCGGTAAGCGCGGCCAGCGGCGGCGCCGCGCCGAGCCCGTGTGCCGCCAGCAGTGCGCCGTCCGCGACGAGGGCGCTGACCTCGGCCTCCAACGCCTCCGCGGCGAGCTCCACGCCGACAGTGCGGGCCTCCGCCTCGTCAGGCTGAGAGCTGACGGCCGCGAAGAACTCCGTGAGCTGATGGGTGGACCAATTGAAGGACACCGGACACGCTCAGCCCAACGCCAGCGACACCACGGTGAGATGGTGCATGCCCCGGGCGCCTTGGGTGCGGGCGATCTCGCCGTAGGTGTAGAACCCACCGAACGGGACATCGCCGAGCACCGACGACATCGCGGCCACCTCGTGCTCCAGGCCCACCCCGTCGAGCATGGCCCGGCGGGCGCCGCAGTCGAACACGAGGACGCCGACGGGCTGCGCCTCGCCGAGGTCGCTCACCGCCTGCATCAGCGACTCCTTGGCGCCCATGATCAGCGACTCGGGATCGGTCTCCATCACCCACGCCAGCGCACCCTGCGGCACGTCCGCCAGGCAGCGCAGCTCGCCCGTGTCCGGGTTCACACTGTGGATGACCCGGATGTCCTCACCGGTACGCCGCGACAGGCCGAGCGGGCGCTCGAACGCCAACCGCGGGAACTCGCCGATGCGATCGGCCGGCAGCCGCTCCAGGCCGGATCTGCGCAGGTAGACGTCGTACGCCGGTTCCTCGTCCAATTCCCGCAAGAAGCCGTCGCTGCTGTCGGTGACCAGCATCGGCTCGCCACGCTTGCGCCAGCCGTGCGCGATGCCCACCCCGATCGGCCCCTCGGATCCGAGCCCGATCCCGACGACCGCATCGGCGAGGACCTCGACGCCGTGCTCGTCCCCGACGAACTGGAGGGTACGACCGTAGGCCAGGTCGTCTCCGGTGCAGCCGCCGACCAATGGCGCGTTGGCGCCCACGGCCGAGTACATGCCGCGGACCAGTTCGTGCTGCTCGCCGATCAGCCCGTCGGCGAGCACCAGACACACCCGATGAGGGCGATCGATCCCGTCCAGGCAGGCACCGACCTCGATCCCGGCCTGCCGCCGATCCTGCGAGGCGGTGCGCGCCACCTGGGTGCGAACGGAAAGCCCGGGCCCGCCGATGGCGATCACCAGGACACCGCCGACGCCGGGGTACGGGGTGGCGCCGACGAGCTGACCGTGGGTGGTGCCGCCGACGATGGCGACGTTGTGACCCGCGCCACCGCGCACAGCATCCAGCAGCCGAGCATGATCATGATTGATCGAGCAGAAGACCAGGAGCAATGCGGCATCTCGGCCGGCGACGGCGGCTGCCACCGCCTCGCTCCCGGCCGCCGCGTCGTCCTCGAGCGTGCTGTGCCCGATCCCGAACCAGCGATCAACGTCTTGAGCAGTCACTCCCGGGAAATCGGATGTCGGCCCGGCTGACTTGACTGCTCGCCTCCCACATCGGCGTCATGTCGCACGAATGGGCCTCTACTCAGGAGCCGGCCGCTGTCGCCGCCGCCACCCAGTCCTTGTCCAGGGTGGCCTCCCCGACGATGATCGCCGGACCGGCGAGCTCGACCGCGTCTCCTGCCGCGTCGGCGCCGGACGGGAGCGTGACGCGCAGGCGGCCACCGGGAACGTCCACCCACCAGACGGCGGGAGCCAGCGCGCCGCCCCAGGCCCGCGCGGCGATGGCCGCGGCGGCCGCGCCCGTGCCGCAGGACCGGGTCTCCCCCACGCCCCGCTCGTGCACCCGCATCAGCAGGTGCCCCTCCGACGGGGCAGAGCCGTGTGCCGGCCCACCGCGCGCGGGCAACGGGACGACGACCTCGACGTTCGCGCCGGCCTCCGGAGTGGGGTGGAGCACGGGTGCCACGGCCAGGTTGACGGCGGCCAGGTCATCCCGCCCGGGCAGCGCGACGACGACGTGCGGATTCCCGACATCGACGGTCAGCCCGGGCAGCGGCACCGGCTCTCCGGGCAGGCTGACGGTCACGTCCTGGTCGGCGTCGCCCACGTGCCAAGGGCCGAGATCGACGGCGAGGAGGTCGCCGTCCCGGCGCATCCGCCGGGGGCCGGTGCGGGTCCCGATCAGCAGGCCACCCGCGTCGTCCAGCCCGGCCATGCCCTCGCGCAGCAGGTACGCGGTGAAGACCCGGGTGCCGTTGCCGCACATCTCGGCCAGCGAGCCGTCCGCGTTGCGGTAGTCCATGAACCACTCGGGCGCCCCCGCCCCACCCAGAGCCGCCGGCAGCTGCCCGGCGTCGACCAGGGCCGCCGTCCGGGCCACGCGGATGACACCGTCACCACCGATGCCGGCCCGCCGGTCGCACAGCGCCCGGACCAAGGCCGGGGTCAGGTCCAGGCGCGCGTCGACGTCGGGCACGAGGACGAAGTCGTTCTCGGTGCCGTGCCCCTTGACGATGTGCAGACCTGCCACGGCCACTCAGGCTAGGCCATCGTCGGCGACTGAGGGCCTCGGTGTGCTACCGAGAGCGTGGAGCGCTCGTCCGGGCAGGTCAGGCGCGTCGGCCGGCAGCCAGCGGATGCGCGGGTCACGGCGGAACCAGGACTCCTGCCGCCGGGCGAACCGGCGGGTCGCCCGCACGATCTCTTCGCGGGCGCCCGCCTCGTCGTACTCGCCGGCGAGGTACTTGAGCACCTGGGCGTAACCCAGGGCGCGGGACGCCGTCCGGCCGGCCCGCAACCCCGCCCGCTCGAGGCGGCGGGTCTCCTCGACGAGGCCTTCGGCCCACATCCGGTCCACCCGGGCGGCGATCCGCACATCCAGCTCCCGGCGGTCCAGCGTGAGGCCGATCTGGATCGTCGGGATGACCGGCTGGGCGACGTCGGGCAGAGACGCTGTGAACGGGCGCCCGGTGAGCTCCAGGACCTCCAGGGCACGGACCACCCGGCGACCGTTCGAGGGAAGGATGCGCTCGGCGGCGCTCGGGTCCACACCAGCCAGTCGCGCGTGCAGAGCAGGCGCGCCCACGGTGGCGAGCTCGGCCTCGAGGCGGCTGCGGACGGCGGGGTCGGTCGGTGGGATGTCCAGATGATCGAGAACTGCCCGCACGTACAGCCCGGAGCCGCCGGCGAGGATCGGCACGCGCCCGCGCGCCGCGATCTCGGCCAGCACGGCACGGGCCTCCCGCTGGTAGGCCGCGACGCTGGCCTCCTGCGTCACGTAGAGCAAGTCCAGCAGGTGATGCGGGACGCCGCGGCGCTCGGCGGGTGTCAGCTTCGCCGTGCCGATGTCCAGGCCGACATAGAGCTGCATGGCGTCGGCGTTGACCACCTCGCCGCCGAGGGCGAGCGCCAGCTCGACCGCGAGGCCTGACTTACCGGTCGCGGTGGGTCCGACGATGGCCACCACCGGTCGCGACGGCGGCTCGGGCATGGGGGCAGTGTCGCAGAGCCGCGGACACCCTCTAACCTCACGATCCGTGCTCCTCGCCGCGATGGTCCCGCATCCGCCATTGCTCGTTCCGGCGATCGCTGCGGGCGCTGCGGCGGAGGTGGCTGGGCTGCTCGCCGCCTGCGAGGGTGCCGTGGCGGAGCTGGTGGCCGAGGCTCCCGAGACCATCGTCTGCGTCGGCAGCGGTTCCCGGACGACCCGGCACCGGACCGGCGCCCGGGGGACGCTGGCGGGGTACGGCGTCCACGTCGAGGCGCCGTCGCACCATCACGGCGGCCTGCCACATCTGCCGCTGTCACTGACGATCGGCCGGTGGCTGCTGGAGCGGGTCGGCTGGCGTGGGCCGCTCATGCTGCAGGAGATCGCGACAACGGCACCGCCGGAGGACTGCGCGACCGTCGGCCGGCGGCTTGGCGCGGAGTCCGGCCGGCGCTCCGCCTGGTTGGTGCTCGGCGACGGGACGGCGTGCCGCAGCGACCGCGCCCCGGGGCACTTCGACCCACGCGCCAAGTGGTTCGACGAACGGGTCTCCCGGGCACTAGCGCAGGGCGATGTCGCTGCGCTGGGCGATCTCGACGCCACCGAGGCGGAGGAGTTGCAGGTGGCGGGACGGGCGCCGTGGCAGGTGCTGGCCGGCGCGCTGGCGGGCCAGACGGTCAGCGCCGCGCGACTGCGGTACGACGACGCCCCCTTCGGGGTGGGGTACCTCGTGGCTCACTGGTCGCTGCACCCGTGAACCAGGGACGTGCTACCAGACGTCCCATGTACTTGGGGGCGGGCAGACGCGCTCCTCAGGACGGACCGGGGGCTACGGAGAATCTTGCCCTTCGCTGCGAACCGATCGGCGTCACCGCGACGTAACCCCGGTAGCAGTCACCCACCGACTTACTGGGGATCACGATGAAGCACGCTGGTCCGATCATTACGCTGGCCGCCGGGGCTACGCTCGCCGGCGTGCTGTTCGCGCTGAACATCAACGCGAACGACAAGGCGGTCAACACCGCGGACACGGCGCAGACCACGGCGCCGGCGCAGGTCGCGACGGTCCCACCGACCACGCCGCCGACCACGATCGCCGCCACGCCGTCCGCCTCGCAGACGGTAGCCGTCCAGCAGGTGCGCGCCACCTACGCCGGGCACCTGGAGGCCGGCGGGAGCCTCGCGCTGGCCATCCGCAACGGCGTCGCCATCGCCTACTTCTGCGACTCCAAGCGCGGCATCGAGGCCTGGTACAAGGGCACGGCGTCCGCCGGAAAGCTGGAGATGACGACCTCGAACGGCAAGCTCACCGCCACCTACACCCCGAAGTGGGCGAAGGGGAGCCTCTACACCGGCAACGCGAAGCGGACGTTCTACATCAACACCGTCAAGAAGCCGTCCGGCCTCTACCGCTTCTCCGCCCAGGTCCGCGGTGCAAAGATCGACGCCGGATGGATCGTGCTGGCGGACGGCACGCAGGTCGGCCTCTACAGCGTGGACGACGGCGACCCCGAGCAGGTGCCGCCGATCGACCCGAACACGGCCACCGCGAACCTCGACGGATCGCCAGTGACCGCGGACAGCATTGACGGCTCCACCGGCAGCGGATTCTGACCCCTCGTCGCCCGCCGCGACGACCGTCCCAGCAGACGTCACAGGAGACGACCATGGCCTACACCTCCCCTGAGCCGATCTACGACGTCCCCACCCGCACGAACCGCACCCTGCTCGTCCTCTTCCTCGTCGGCGCCGCCGTGTCCGTCGCGCTCGGTGTCTACGGCCGGCTGCACACGCCGACCGGCATCTCCGTGAACGTCAGCGGCTTCTCCGGGCCTCGGGAGGTCAAGGTCTGGCTGGCGAGCCTGGCCTTCGTCGGGGCGCTGATCCAGCTCACGACGGCGCTGATGATGTACGGCAAACTTCCCGCGATCTTGGGTGGCGGGGTCACGGCCGCTGTGCATCGGTGGTCCGGGCGCATCGCCTTCCTCTTGACCGTCCCTGTGGCAATCCACTGCCTGTACGCCCTGGGCTTCCAGAGCTTCGACACGCGCACGCTGATCCACTCCACGCTGGGCTGCATCTTCTTCGGTGCTTTCACCGTGAAGATGCTCATTCTCAGCCGCGACAACATGCCGGGCTGGGCGCTGCCCGTCTTCGGCGGCCTGGTCTTCACGGTGCTCGTCGGCCTCTGGCTGACGTCGTCCCTCTGGTTCTTTACCGCCGTCGGCGTCCGGTTCTGACGCCTCGACATCCACGCTCTCTGCACAGGAAGGCAGCCCGATGGCTCTCGACAGTCACCCCACCCAGCGGTGTTCGCACTCGTGCCTGACCCGGCGCGCCGTGCTCACCGGCACGGCGGTCGGAGCCGCCACGCTCCTCGGCGCCTGCTCGACCTACGGAGACGAGTCCGACACCGCATCGGCGGCCGCCACGACCGAGCCGACGGCCGCCCAGACCACCGGCGACGCTGCGGGTGGAGCCACCGGCGGAGCCGCCGCCACGCAGGCGGCTCCCGCGCTGGCCGCCATCGCCGACGTACCGGTCGGGGGTGGGCTCATCCTGGAGGACAAGAAGATCGTGCTCACCCAGCCGCAGGCCGGGACGATCAAGGCGTTTTCCGCGGTCTGCACCCACCAGGGCTGCACGGTGGCGGAGGTCAGTGACGGGCTCATCAAGTGCCCCTGTCACGGCAGCAAGTTCAAGGTCGCCGATGGCTCGGTCGACAACGGCCCGGCCACCCGCCCGCTGCCTCCCGTCGCGGTCGCCGTCGACGGGGACCAGATCCGCTCCGCCTGAGCGATACCGCGCGTCACGCCCCGATATCGCACCGTGGAAACCACCGATGGCCCGCTTCGAGGTATTGCTGCCGATATGCGATCATCGACCGACCCGCGCCGTCCCATGGACAGGGACGCCGCACTCACGATGCGATGTCGGGGTGGGCCGCATGACGACGGGACAGCGGTCGGCGGCGTCGTCCGGACTGATCGACCGCGCCACCGTGGAGCGATTCCGGACGGGGGACGTCGGCGCGCTCGGGCAGATTTACGACCGGTTCGCGGGGGCCGTTCTCGGCATGGCGATGACCGTGCTGCGGGACCGGGCCCTCGCCGAGGACGCCACCCAGGAGACCTTCCTGCGGGCCTGGCGTGCGGCGGCACAGTTCAATCCGGAGTTGGATCTCGCACCCTGGCTGCTGACGATCGCCCGGCGGACCGCGGTGGACGTGTTCCGCCGGGAGTCCCGTCCCACGCTCGGCGGCCACGCCCTGGAGCAGGACGCACCGGTCGAGCTGCCGGCGTTGGAGCGGGCATGGGAGGTGTGGCAGGTCCGGTCGGCCCTGGACGCCCTGCCCGAGGACGAGCGCACTGTGGTTCGGATGGCTCATTTCGGCTCGATGACCCACGCTGAGATTGCCGATGAGCTGCAGGTTCCCGTCGGGACCGTCAAGTCGAGGTCGCATCGGGCGCACCGCCGGCTAGCAGGCATGCTGGGTCATCTGAAGGACGACGAGCCGCAGCGGAGTACGGAAGGAGGTGCGTCATGAGCCAGCCCGACGACTGGGGCGCGGCGATCGATCCGCTCGACGACGACACCGACCAGACGCGCTTCGACCCGGCCGACCTCGCGGCCGCCCGCCGGGTGCGTTCCGTGCTCGCCGATCCGGCGACGTGGCAGGAACCGCCACGCGCGCTGCGCGCCAGCGTCCTGGCGCTCGCCGCGGCCGAGGGGCAGGCGCCGGCCGGGCCCACCCGGGACAGCCGCGAGCGCGTCGGCGAGGCGGGTCCCGAGGCGGAACCCCGGCGCGGCGGAACGGCGCCGGGCACCGATGCTTCGGTGGTCACTCCGCTCGCCCCACGCCGGGCGCGGCATGTGGGGCGCTGGCTGGTGACCGTCGCCGGGGTGGCGGCGGCCGGCATCCTCGCGGCCGTTCTGTTGTGGCCGAGCTCGCCGGCGCCGTCGTCGACCTACGTGCTGGCCGGGGGTCCGCTGGTGCCCAATGCCACAGCAACGGCGACGCTCGAGCCGCGCAGCGCCGGCGTCGCGATCACGCTGACGATCAAGGGCCTGCCGCCTGCCGGGCCGGGCACCTACTACGCGGGCTGGCTGCGCGGGCCACGCGGGAGCGTCCCCGTCGGGTCGTTCCACTGGCGCAAGGGCGGCATCCCGATCGACCTGTGGAGCGGCGTCGATCCCAGCGTGTACCCGGAGCTCGTGATCACTCGCGAGAGCGAGGGCGGGCCGTCGAAGATGTCGAAGGACGTCGTCCTGCTCGGACGGGTGACCGGCCCCTCGTCCGGCTGAGGTGCCTCAAGCGGCCGAAGTCGGCTGCCGATCGTGTACCGGATGAGATCAGGATCGCTCCGCCCAGTCCTGGCGATCTTCTGGGTCCTGCTGGTCGCCGAGGCCGCCACCCCGGTGTTCACCGTGCCGCACCTGCTGACGTTCTGTCTGATCGAGGCCCTGGCCGCAGCGCTGATCCTGGTCGGCGTGGCGCGCCACCGGCCCCCGATCGCACGGTCCTGGTACGCCTGGTCGCTCAGTTCGTTCATCTTCGTCGTCTACGTCCTTGTCGCGATGCCCTCACTCCTGTCCGGCGCGGCAGCGCAGCACCGTCTCTTCCCCGACCACGGCCTGGTGCTGCTGACGCTCCTCCTGGTGACAGAGCTGGTCTGGATCGGTGGCTACCTGCTGCTGGTGCGCAGCCGGATGCCCCCCATCGGGCTGCCCGCCCTGCTGGACTGGATGATCCTCACTCTCGGAACGGGCACGGTCATCTCCGCCGGTTCCGACGTCCGGGCCGGTCAGGTCGTCACATTCGTCAGCTCCTGGTTCGCCACCGCCCTGGCCACCGGGGTCTTCGGCGTTCTGTTCCGGATGTTGCGCACGCCGGAGAACCGCCTGCCCAGCCTGTGGCTGCTGACGGCCTCGCTCGGCACGGCCTTCCTCTCGTCGTTCGTCGGCGACACCACCCCAGGGCGGACAGCGATCCTTCTCCTGATGGTCAGCGTGACCGTGATGATGCTGGCCTTCGCCGCGCTGCACCCCTCGATGGCGCAGCTGTCCAGCCCTCTCGGTGCGGGCAGCGTGCAGCGCGAATCCCCGCGGGTCTGGCGGGTGGTGCTGCTGACGGCGGCCGTCCTCGTGAGTCCCGCCACCGTGATGTACATGCACGCGCAGGGCCGGGAGCCGGGCATCGGGTGGCTCGTCGGCTCGCTGCTCCTGCTGATGTCCGTTGGAACCAGGCTGGCCCTGGCCTACGGGTGGCAGGCACGCGCGGAACGGGAGCTCATGGCCGGTCTCGCCGAGCAACAGGCGGTGGCCAGGCTGAGCCAGCTGGCCTCCCAGCGCCCCGGGCGCCTCCCCCTCATGCGGGCGGCGGCCGATGCGCTGGTGCAGGCGCTTGGCGTTTCCCATTCTGCGGTTTTCGAGTACGAGCCCCAGGACGACATGCTCGTGCTGCGCACGGATGCGGGCTTGCTGCCCCGCGGGGCGCCGGCACCACAGCTGCCCGCCTCACCGGAGAACCCGGCCGGCGCCGCCTGGCTCGACGGTTCGGCCGTCGTGCACGACCACCCGGCCCTCACCCCACTCGGCATCCGGTCGACGGCGTGCGTCATCGTGGAGGGCCGGGACCGCCCGCTCGGTGTCATCGGCGCCGTCTCGGCCGGCATGCGGCCGTTCGCCGAGCGCGACATTGCGTTCATGAAGGCGATCGCCTTCGTGCTCGGCTCCGCCCTGGCCCAGCAGGCCGCCGAGCAGGAGCTTGAGCAGGCGCGCAAGCTGGAGTCCGTCGGGCGGCTCGCGGCCGGCGTCGCCCACGAGATCAACACTCCTGTTCAGTTCGTGGCCGACAACCTGCGGTTCCTCGACGATGCCGTGCAGACCCTTGCGGCGGCGGCGCGGGGCGACGTGACCGACCCGGAGGACGTCGACTACTTCCGGGCCGAGGCGCCGGACGCGATCGCCCAGGCCCTGGAAGGCATCGAGCGGGTCTCGGTCATCGTCCGGGCGATGAAGGTCTTCAGCCACGCCGATCGGCAGGGGATGGTGGCCGCCGACCTCAACGACGCCTTGCGCAGCACCCTGGCCATCGCCCGCCCCGAGACCAGGCCCGTCGCCGAGGTCCAGACGGACTTCGGCGAGCTGCCCGACGTCGTCTGCAACGTAGGCCGACTCAACCAGGTCTTCCTGAACCTCGTGGTGAACGCCGCCCACGCCATCGAGGCGGCGGTCGCCGGGACCGGCTCCATCGGCACGATCACCATCCGGACGCGGGCCCTGGGTGATCAGGTCGAGATCTCCATCGCGGACAGCGGAACCGGGATCCCGAGCGAGGTGCAGCACCAGATCTTCGAGCCGTTCTTCACGACGAAGGAGGTCGGCAAGGGCACCGGCCAGGGTCTCGCGCTGGCCCGGACAGTGGTTGTGGAGCACGGCGGCCAGATCACGTTCGACACTGGTCCGGGCGGCACGGTGTTCCGGATCCGGTTGCCGGTCGGGGGTGCGGGGAGCTCGCGACCGGACGGCGAGCAGACGACCGCTCCAGCGCTCACGACGAGCTGACGCCCGGGACCGGGTACCGTCGGCCCGGTGACCACTCCCGCTCTCGGAACCTCCGTTCCGTCCGCCGACGATGACCGGGCCACCTGGTGGCGCTCCGCCGTCACCTATCAGCTGTACATCCGGTCCTTCGCCGACGGCGACGGCGACGGGCTGGGTGACGTGGCGGGCATCCGTTCTCGACTGCCGTATCTGGCTTCGCTCGGCGTGGACGCCATCTGGATCAATCCCTGGTACCCGTCGCCGCAGGCGGACGGCGGTTACGACGTCTCGGACTACCGGACACTCGATCCGGTGTTCGGCGACCTGGCGGCCGGGCAGGCGCTCATCGACGACGCGCACCGGCTCGGGCTGCGGGTGATCCTCGACGTCGTGCCCAACCACACGTCCGACGAGCACCCGTGGTTCCAGGCGGCGCTGGCCGGGGGACCTGACGCACCGGAGCGATCGCGGTACATCTTCCGCCCGGGGCGAGGTACGGACGGGTCGCTCCCGCCGAACGACTGGCGATCGGTCTTCGGCGGCTCCGCGTGGCAGCGGGTCACCGAGCCGGACGGCACCCCCGGCGAGTGGTACCTGCACCTGTTCGACGTCAAGCAGCCCGACCTCGACTGGAGCAGCCCCGAGGTGCGGGCGGAGTTCCGCGACGTCCTGCGGTTCTGGTTCGACCGCGGGGCCGACGGCTTCCGGATCGACGTCGCGCACGGGCTGGTGAAGGATCCCGCATTGCCCGACCTCGGGCTGGACACCGAGGTGATCCTCAGCCAGCCGGATCGAGCCGACCACCCGCACTGGGACCGGCCCGGTGTCCACGAGATCTGGCGGGAATGGCGGGCGGTCGCGGACGAGTACGACCCACCGCGGACCTTCGTGGCCGAGGCGTGGGTCGCCTCCAGCGATCGGCTCGCCGACTACCTGCGGCCGGACGAGTTGCACAGCGCCTTCGACTTCGAACTGGTCCGAGCGCCGTGGCACGCCCGCGAGCTGCGCCGGACGATCTCCACCTCGCTCGCCGCGCACGACACGGTCGGCGCGCCGGTGACGTGGGTGCTGAGCAACCACGACATCACCCGGCACGTCACCCGCTACGGGCGCGCCATCCGAGCCGGCGAACCGCCGTTGCATCACGAGGAGGTCAGCGGCGCGCCGGGCGACGACCCGCTGCACGGCGGGGGCGGACCGGTCGACGTCGCCCTCGGCACGCGACGGGCACGAGCGGCGCTCCTGATGGAGCTGGCGCTACCTGGCGCGGTGTACCTGTTCCAGGGCGAGGAGCTGGGCCTGCCGGAGGTGGAAGACCTGCCGGAGGACGTGCTTCAGGACCCGGTCTGGGAACGTTCTGGTCACACCCAGCGCGGCCGCGACGGATGCCGCGTGCCGATTCCGTGGACCCGATCCGGTCCGTCGCTCGGCTTCGGGTCCGGGCCGGGATGGCTGCCACAGCCGCCGGATTGGAGCGAGCTGTCCGCGGAGGCTCAGGAGGCCGACCGGTCCTCCATGCTGTGGCTGTACCGAGAGGCGCTGCAGCTGCGTCGTGAGCTCCCCATGCTGGGCGACTCCACCGCGCCCATGCGCTGGGTGGACAGCGGGAACGACGTCGTGGCGTTCACCCGTGGGGATTCGTTCACCTGCATCGTCAACGCCGGCCCGTCCCCGGTGGCACTCCCGCGGGGGCACGTCGTGCTGGCCAGCGGGCCGGTGGACGGCGAGCTGCCGCCGGACACGGCGGCCTGGGTCCTCACCAGCGGTTAACGGTGCCAGCGGGCTACACCAGCATGATGTGCGCCGCTTGGGCGGTCAGGTGGACGTTTCCTTGATCAGATGGACGAAGTGTGCGCCTGAAACGGTCCAGAACAGCACTTCGTCCACCGGATCATGATATCGGTCGGTCTCGGGCCCAACGATCAGCAGGTGTTCTGGCCTAATTTGCGCATCACGGCGCCTGCTGAGTCAGGAAATCGGGTTGTGC
>Ga0081539_10001178_pt1 | contig 47290 bp, 40 predicted proteins | sample TabmetS4T2R2_FD_71023 | JGI IMG/M metagenome (GOLD analysis project Ga0081539, IMG submission 71023) | Tabebuia heterophylla rhizosphere microbial communities from the University of Puerto Rico - S4T2R2 | ecosystem: Host-associated > Plants > Roots > Rhizosphere ... | reverse complement strand
CCCGGCGACGCCCGGCTGACCGACGACGAGCTCGACGACGTGTCCGTGAACGACATCCGACCGGCGCTTTCCCGCGGCGACTGGTCCGGCGCGGTGGTGGCCGGCGCGGACGGTTACCGCGCGGCCGCCGCCTCCTCCGGCGGCTCCGGTCTGATCTGGGTCCTGGTCCTCTTCGCCGTGATCATGGTCGGCGCGATCGTCTGGACCGTCGTCCGCCGCCGGCGCGCTACCGGCTCCACTGCGGCCGCGCCGCCGGCTCCGGCCGGCCCGACCCTGGACGAGCTCACCGCGGAGGCCAATGCCCTGCTCATCGAGCTGGACGACGACCTTCGCGCCAGCGAGCGCGAGCTGCAGATGGCGACGGCGCAATACGGGGCCCCGGCCACGGCCCGGTTCCGGTCCGCTCTGGACACGTCCAGGCAGGATGTGGCCGAGGCTTTCCGCCTGCGGATGGCCCTCGACGAGGAACCGGCACCCGACCCCTCGGCCCGGCGCGAGACGCTCAACCGGATCATCTCGCTGTGCCGGGCGGCCGACACCCGCCTCGACGCCGAGTCCGAGGATTTCGATCGCCTGCGTGACCTGGAGGGCCGGGCCGCCGCGGTGGCGGACGAGGTGGACCGCCGCCGGGCGGAGCTGGAGGCGGTCCTGCCCGGTGCGGCCGCCGCCTGGCGAGATCTTGATTCCCGGTACGCCGGACCGCCCGTCACTGCCGTGTCGGCCAACGTCGAGCAGGCGCGAGAGCGTCTGACCTTCGCGGCGGCGGCCACCACCCGTGCCCGAGCCGCAATCGCTGAACCCGCAACGCGTCCGGCCGGCACTCGCCCGGCCGGCGCTCCCCCGACCGGCGCTCCCCCGACCGGCGCTCCCCCGACCGGCACTCCCCCGACCGGCACTCCCCCGACCGGCACTCCCCCGGCCACTTCGGCTTCGGGGGCCCGGGCGCCGGCAACTCCGACCGGCGACGATGAGTTCGGCGGGAGCGTGCCGGGTGGGAGCCAGGCCCAGGCCGCACTCGCGGTCCGGGCCGCGGAACAAGCAGTCGACCAGGCCGAGCAGCTGATCGAAGCGATCCACCGGACGGCCACGGACCTCGACGCCGGCCGCCGGTCGGCCGAAGCCTTGATCCTCGAGGTCGAGGCGGAAGTCGCCGCGGGCCGCGCCGCCCTGGCGTCAGCCGGTGGTGGATCCTACGCAGCCGGCTCAGCCGCCGGTGCGCCGCCCGGTCTGGGCGAAGCCGTAGCCCGCGCGGAGCAGGCCCTCGCCGAGGTCCGCGCCGAGCTGTCCGGCGCCAAGCCGGACCCGATCGCCGCATCGGCCCGGCTGCAGGCCGCGGACTCCGCCCTGGATCAGGCGCTCGCCGAGGCCCGCGACGCCGCCGAACGCGCCGCACGGGCCCGTAGTCTGCTGGCCCAGGCACTTCCGGTCGCACGCGCCGAGGTTGCCGCAGCCACGGACTTCATCTCCACCCGCCGCGGCGCGGTGGGCTCCGGCGCGCGGACGTCGCTTTCCGAGGCTCAACGGCACCTTGCCGTGGCCGAAAGCCTGGCCGCGAGCGATCCGGTCACCGCCGTCACCGAGGCACAGCAGGCCCAGCACCTCGCCGCCAACGCCAGCCAGTACGCCCGCGCCGACGTGCAGACATGGGGCGGCGGCTACGGCGGGAGTTACGGCGGTTGGGGCGGGTTCGACGCCGGCTCGTTCGCCGGTGCGGTCCTCGGCGGCATCCTGGCCGGAGGCGGTGGCCGCTATCGGAGCGGGTCTGGAGGCGGCTTCAGCGGCGGCGGCTTCGGCGGCAGCTCCAGCCGGAGCCGCCGCACAGGCGGCGGCCGCTTCTGACCGCGACCTCGGCCCTCACGGCAACGGCCCGGATCCTCGACCCTCACGGCAACGGCCCGGATCCTCGACCCTCACGGCAACGGCCCGGATCCTCGACCCCCACGGCAACGGCCCGGATCCTCGACCCCCACGGCAACGGCCCGGATCCTCGACCCTCACGGCAACGGCCGGACCTCGACGGGCGCCTCGAGTAGGCTGTCGCACGCCCTCGCCAGCTGCTTGACCTGAGTCGGTGTCAACCGGTCGAAGATCAGCTGCTGCACCGCCTCGGCGTGACCGGGCGCCGACTCGACGACCTTGTCCCAGCCGGCGTCGGTGAGGACGGCGATCTGCACCCGCCCGTCTTCGGGATCGCGCTCGCGCCGCACCCAGCCCTGCGTCTCCAGCCGGGCCACCACGTGCGACAACCTGGACAACGAGGCGCTCGCCCGCTTCGCCAGCTTGCTCATCGCCAGCCGACGGTCCTCGCGCTCGGAGAGTGTGAGCAGTACCAGGTACCCCATGTGGGTCAGGCCGGCGTCGCGCTGCAGTTGGGCCTCGAGCGCGGCCGGCACCTTCAGGAGAACCACCACGAACCGACGCCACGCCTGCTGCTGCTCGTCGGTCAACCAACGCGGCTCGTCCATGCTGGCAGGTTAATGAGTCGTGATCGTTGTGCCATCGACCGGGTGGCCAGGTTCGAGTCAGGACCCGGGCGGCTCGTCCTTGCCGGCCTCCTCCAGTGCGTCGGCCTCCGCCTTCGTCTTGTGCACCGCACCGTCGGCGTGCTCCGGCGGGCCGTAAACGGTGTAGAGGACGAGCGGGTTCGGACCCTCGTTGGTGAAGTTGTGCTTCCGGCCCGCCGGCACCACGACCAGGTCACCCTGTGCGACGTTCCGGGTCTGCCCGGACACGTGTGCCTTGCCGACGCCACTGACGAAAGTGAGGATCTGATCCACCTCGTGGACCTCCTCGCCGATCTCGCCGCCCGGCGGGATCGTCATGATGACGAGTTGGGTGTGCTTGCCGGTCCACAGGACGCGACGGAAGTCCGGATTGTTTTCGGCGACCGTGGCGATCGTGTAGTGCTCCATGGGCGGCCTAATACCCGAGCGGGTTCTTCTCGAACGGGGTCGGGCGGCCGATGAGATACCCCTGCGCGTAGTCCACGCCCAGCTCCCGCAGCAAACTCAGGGTGGGCTCGTCCTGGACGAACTCGGCCACGGTGTGAATGCCGTACGCCTGACACACCTGCACCAGCGCCCGGACCAGCACCTGGTCCTGCGGGTTTCGCAAAAGGTCGACCACGTAGTCACCGTCGATCTTCACCAGGTCGATCGGGAACAACCGCAGGTACCGGAACGAGGCGTAACCGGAGCCGAAGTCGTCCAGCGCCAGCTCGCAGCCCAGGTCGCGGACCCGGTCGGCGAAGCGCCGCGCCTCGCTCAGATTGCCGATCAGCGCCGTCTCGGTGATCTCGAAGGTGAGCTGTTCGGGGTTGACCCGGTACTGCTGGATCAGGCGCTCCACCTCGACGGTGAGTCGCGGGTCACCCACCGAGCGGCCGGACAGGTTGATCTGCAGGCACAGCTCGGTGTTCTCGGCGGCCAGCTGCATGGCCCGTTCGACCACCCACAGGTCGATGTCGAAGACCGCGTCCAGCCGTTCCGCGGTGTCCAGCACCTGGATCGGCGACTGGGGCCCGTCCGTGTCGTCGACCACGCGCAGCAGCAGCTCATGCCGGGTGACCGTATTGCTCTGCAGCTCGAGTATCGGCTGGGAGTAGAGCGTGAACCGGTCGGTGCCGAGCGCATCGGCGACCCGTTCGCGGTAGGAACCCTGCCGTTCGCGTAGCGGCACCGGGTGCGGGACCAGCGTGAGCGGGCGGCCGGCGTGGCGTGCCTTGCGCCAGGCCTGCTCCCCGTCGATGAGCAGATCGTGGCTGCCGGCGTCGGCGTCCGCGGAGAACCGGACCAGGCCACCCCATGCCCGTGCCCGGGACCAGGCGTCCGGCAGCACGAAGGTCTGCGTGCGCAACGCCTCGACGAGCAGCTCTCCCTGCCGCCGCGCAAGCGTCCAGGACGTCCCGGCGAGCAGCACGCCCACCTCGTTCGGCCCGACCCGGCCGAGGATGTCACCCGAGCGGACCATGCCCTCCATGACCCGCGCGGCGCGGTGCAGGAGCTCGGCGTTGCGTTCCGGGCGGATGTGGTCCGTCTGGGTGCGACCGGGTTCGACCCGGATCACCAGTACGGCGCCGGCGCCGCGACGCAACGCCCGATCCAGCTCGTCGGCGAACCCGGCGCGGGTCAGCAGGCCGGTCGCCGGGTCGGGCTCGGCCACCGACGTCCGTACGGTCTCGCCACGCCGGGCCAGCCGGGCCACCTCGCGGCGGGTGCGCTCCCGGGCTGAGACATCGGTCACCGTACCGCGGATGCCCCGGACCGGGCCGTCCGGATCGGCGATCGGCTCGAGGTGGCAGTCGGCGTCGAACCACGCCCCGTCGGCCCGGACCAGCCGTACGGTGGTCACCACCGGTTCCCGCGTGGTCCACGCCCGGGTGAGCGCGCCGAGCGCCCGCGCCCGGTCGTCACGGTGCACGTGCCGGGCGAGGATCTGCCGGCTGACCTCGTTCCTGCTGGGTGTCTGGCCGAGCATCGCGGCGAGCGCGTCGGACCAGACGATCTCGTCACCGGCCGCGTTGTAGGCGAACCAGGCATTCTTCGACCTGCTTCCGGTGGCGGGGCGGCGGAAGGGTCCGTCGTGCCATGAGCGCGGACGGGGAATGCGTTCGTCGGGTGCCGTCATGAGCGCCGCCCCCTCCCGCGTCTGTGCCGTTGCCCCTCACTATTACGACCTGTCACGCTCGGGCATAACAGTGGAATGCCGCGACCATGTTTTCGCGGATCACCCAACAAAACGGCCATCTGCTATTCCTCGGCCGATCGGGGTACCGAAATAGCCGATCGGATGACCACCGCGCTGCGTGATGCGACGTCGCGGTCGCCGTCCAATCCATGACGGACAGTCACTGCATGTGCCGATGGTGGAACCTACTGCGACCCGTACCCCGTAGGTGTGTCCAGCATGCACGCAACGCGCCGGAAGGCATGCACCCGGTAACGAGATCCGGACCCGGTGGATAGGGTGGCGATTCGACACCGCGAGCGAGGACGGCGCATGGGCATCATCCGGGACATGCAGCGGGCGCACGCCACACAGGCAGCCGCCCAGCAACGGGCCACCACGGCCGCGACCCAGCAGCGTGAGCGCATCAGGCGAAACGCCGACCTGGCGATCGCCGCCGCGCAGCAGGCTGCCGCGGACGCGGAACGGCAGCGGGAACGTCAGCGGTTGTACGTGGAGGCGCGGACGGCCGACGCGGCAGCGGCCAATGCCGACGTACGGGCCCGGCTGTCCGACCTCGACGCGCTGCTGCTGTCCACCTTGGACGTGGACGACCACATCGACCTCGACCGGTTCAAGAAGCCGGTCGAGGTGCCGGCGTTCGACCCTGGACCGCTGGGCCGGCCGCTGCCCGAGCCGTCGTGGGAGAGTTATCTGCCGCCGACACCGCGCGGCGTGGGCAAGGTGCTCGGCGGCAAGATCCTCGGCGGCGAGCGCCTGGTGCAGCAGCAGACCGCCGCGGCTCGGCATGCCTACCAGGAGGCCCGGGCGCGGTGGGTGGAGGCCGAGACCCGGCGGTTGCGGCAGCTGGCGGCCCGACAGCAGGCGTACGAGGAGAGCGTGCGGCGCCATCAGGTCCGGATCAACGCGTACAACGCCGAGGTGGACCGGTTCGCCAACGCGGTGGCCGACGCCGATCCCGCATCGGTCGTCGAGTACTTCGCGATGGTGCTGGGCAACTCGGTCTACCCGGACGACTTTCCACAGCACTTCCGGTTGGCGTACCTGCCCAGGCAGAGACATCTCCTGGTCGAGTACCACCTGCCGCCGGTCGAGGTGATCCCGATCGTCAAGGAGTACCGCTACGACCGGGTGCGCGACGACGTGGTGGCCGTACCCCGCGACGAGGTCGAGGTCCGGCGCCGATACACCGAGGTGATCGCCCAGGTGACGCTGCGGACGGTGCACGAGATCGTCGAGGCGGACCGGGGCGGGCTGGTGTCGAGGGTCTCGTTCAACGGCATCGTGGACACCATCGATCGGCGTACCGGTTCCTTCGTCCGCCCCTGCCTGGTGTCGCTGCGGACCGACCGGGACACCTTCGACGCGATCAAGTTGCGCCGCGTCGATCCGGTGGCCTGCCTCAAGCATCTGGAGGCCGGGCTGTCCCGCCTGCCGGACGAACTGGAGGGAATCCAGCCGCAGCTGGACTTCGATCGGGAGGCCGACCGGGACTTCACCGAGGAGTTCAACGTGCTGGCCGACATCGATGAGCGGCCCAACCTGAGCACCCTCGCCGACGAGGAGTACGAGCAACTACTCGGCGACCTGTTCGGGAACATGGGCCTGGAGATGGGCATGGCGACGCGGACGCCGCACGGCACCCGTTGGCTGGCGGTTGATCCGCGGCCGGTGTTCGGCGGCAAGGTGGTGGTCTACGCGATCCGCGGCACCCCGGTGGGAGCCGCGGTGGCGCACTCGCTGGCCGGCGCGGCGAGCGCCGCAGGGGCGACGAAGGGCATCCTGGTGGCCACGGCGGGCTACGAGCCGGAGGCGTACGAGGCGGTAGCCGGTCGGCCGCTGGAGTTGATCGACGGCGCGGCGCTGATCACGCTGCTGGCCGAGCACAGCCGGATCAAGGCACGTATCGAACCGGTGTGATCTCGAGTTCCTCGATGCGCCGCCAGACCGGGCGCATGGCGGCCTCCGGCTCGCGGGCGAAGATGCTTGCCCGGATGCGGACGAAGACGCAATTGCCGACCCGTTCCAGCACCGCCTGCCGGCGCATGTCGCTCTCCCACTGCTCCGGCCCGTGGTAGGCGTCGCCGTCGCACTCGATGGCCAGCCGCCGGCCGTCGGGTGCGTTCAGCACGAAGTCGATCCGGTACGCGCCGATCCGGAACTGCGAGATCGGCCGGTACCCCCGGTCGACCAGGCGCCTCAGCACCTCCCGCTCGAACGGGCTCGCCGCGGCTGAAGCCGCACGGCCCTCGTACGGCTTGCGATCGTCGAGGGCGTACGAGAGCAGCAGCGAACGCGCGTCGTCGGCCAGCAGATGGGACGGCTGCACCGAGTGGAAGATCCACAGCTGGTCGCGTGCCCGGGACGCGGCGACGTTGATCCTGCGGTGGTACTCGCGCTTGGTGAACGCGGCGAGTCGCCCGTCGTTGGCGGACACCACCATGGACACCAGCACGACGTCCCGCTCGTCGCCCTGAAACGTGTAGGCGTCCCCGACCCGCAGCCGGCGCCGTTCCATCTCGTCCTCGCCGATCGCCTCGCGGATCTTCTCCAGCAGCAGGGCGGCCTGCCCGCTCGTGCTCAGCAGGCTGATCACGCCGATGGTCTTCCCGGTGTACTCCTGGTCTGTCACCAACGCCGCAAGCTGCTGAACCAAGGCGTCGGCCTCCGCGAGGTTCACGTCACCGTGGGGCGCCAGCGGCTCCCGAACACCGTCCGGCAGGAACACCGTGCGAATCGGCGCAAGGGACGGCCGGTCCGCCCGCAACGGCATGATCTTGCTGTCGTAGTAGTGCCGGGACGAGAATTCGATGATCTGCGGCACACACCGGAAGTGCTCGGTCAGCAGGATCCGCTCCGGCGACCGGCGCACCGCGTGGTCGTACAGCGATGACTCCGGGTCGAAATGCTCGGCCGACGGCACGTCCGGCAGATGGCTGTGGATCAATCCGGTCACCGGACCCACGAACCCGAGCTGGGGACCGATCTGCTGATCGTCGCCGACCACCACGGCCCGCTCGGCGAGCGCCAGCACCGGCAGTGCGAACAGGTCGGCCTGTGACGCCTCGTCCACGATCACCACGTCGAAGTGGGCTCCCCCGGCAAACTGCTCGATCGCCCGGTCCACCGACATGACCCACACCGGCACCGCCTCGACCGCCGACTCCATCGCCCGCTGTGCGTGCGCCTGCCAGGCCGCCGCATTCCGCCCGGTGCCCTTGCCGATCTTGCGGAGGGCGGTCGTCCAGTCGGCCAGCGCCGCGCGCCGCCGATCGTCCAGGGCGAGCGACACCTCGAGCCACGCCGAGGCCACCACCAGCTCGCCGGTCAGCCGCCGGATCTTCTCCCGAGCCAGCTCCACCCGCCGGCCCAGCACCTCCGGATCCACGCTGCCCACTACCGCGTCGAACCAGGTCTGTGCTCGCCGCCATGCCCAGGCTTGCAGACAGACGTCCCCGGGGCTCAGGCTCACCGCGCCGGCCGAAGGCCCAGGCGCCGGTGTCGGCACGGTGGTGGCCGGCAGCTCACCCGCCTCGATCCGGTCGGCCCACTCCGGGGCCGCGTCGGCGAGCCGGTTCCGCAGTTCCGTGTACCGCTCCACGTCCGGTCGCAGACTTCGAAGCCGGCGCACCTCGGCCACCGCGTCGTCCCAGCCGTCCAGGTCGGCCCAGGCCGCGGTCAGGTTCGGCCAGCGGGCCACGCGGTCCGCGACCGCCGCGTACGCGGCATCACGATCGTCGAGATCGAAGACAGCCGACGCGCCTGCCAGCAGGTCCCCGATCTCGGCCAGGCGGGCGGCGTCCGGGGCCAGCTCTTTCTGCGGTACGAGAACGCGCAGGCGGGCCGACAGATCCGGCCAATGCTTTGTGTCCCAGTCCAGTGACCGCGCCGCGTCGGCAAGCAGCGAGCCGGCCCACTGCTCCGGGTCGCCGAGGTGGTCGGCTCCGCCGTCTGGTCCTGCCGAGGGTGCAGACCCTGTTGCGCCGGGCGGCGCCGGGATTCCGAGACCGGAGTGTGGGATGGCCAGGCGCTGGATCCAATCCGACCAGTGGTCGCCGAGTCGCCGTCGCGCCTGCCCCCGGCGCACCCACGCCACCAGCAGGTCGATGTCCTCGGCCGACCGCGGCGGCTCGTCGTCGACCCGCAGGACTTCGGAAAGTTTGTGCAGTGCGGGTTGCATCAACCGGCTGATACCGCGGCCCTGCGCGTACCGCAGGCGGATCTCGCCGAGCTGTGCCAGCAGCCGCTTCGGTTCGGCGGCCGACGCGTCCGGAATCGCCACCCGGTGGCCGGCCAGTGTGCGTGCCAGCCCGGCCAGCTCGGTGAGCAGCGCCGAGGTGGCCGCCACGTGATCGGCCCACAAGGTTTGCCAGTGAGGATCGTCGAGCAGCCGGCCCAGCCGGTCGGTCCAGGTGCCTTCACGTCGATGCAGCCACGCGGTCGCCTCGCGGAGATCGCTCAACGTCTCCGCAAACTGTTCACGGCCGTAGTCGCGTACCGCTGCGATGTCGACGCCCTGTTCCGCACACCGCGCCGTCTCGACGGCGGCCGTGTCACGCCTGGCTCGATGGTCGCCGGCCGTGGCCGCGTCCGGCAGGCCCGCGGTCTCCGGCAGCGATCGCACCGCAGCGGCCCGGTCTGCGGGCGCAAGCCGCGCGGCCAGCTCGAGCAGCGCTTCGAACTCGTCCGAAGTCAGCGGCGGCGGCGAGTTAACCGGATCCGGGATGCCACCGTATGCGGCCGCCCGGTCGCGCAGCCAGGCACCCACGTCGGCGGGCGAAAGATCGACTCCATCGACCCGGTATGTCGTGGCTTCGTTCTCGGCGATCGCACGCAGCCCGGCCAGCGCCTGGGCCAGCTCGCGCTCGGCGTCCTCGAGCCGGCGGTTGAGGCGCTCGACACGTGCCGCCTCGGCCGGCCGGTCCAGCGTGGCGGCCCGGTCGGCGAGCTCCCGCGCGGCGAGCTGCAGCTGGACGAGCTGGTCGGCGGTCCGGCCCAGCACGGCCAGGCAGAGCGAGCGGATGCCTTCCGGCAGGCCGTCCCGCAGCACCCGGAGCGGATCCTCCTTCTGGGCCACGACCAGCACCCGCTTGCCGTTGGCCAGCAGGTGGCAGATCAGGTTGCGGATGGTGTGTGTCTTGCCGGTGCCGGGCGGACCCTGGACGGCGACGTTGCGGTGCTGGGCCAGCCGGCGGGCGATCGACTCCTGGGCCTCGTTGGTGGGCAGCGGCATGAGCAGGCGCTCGCCGACCCGCTGCCAGTCCGCCGGGCGGTCGTCGGGCATGCGGAGCTTGCTCGGCTCGTGCGCGACGATCGCGGCGAGCGCACCGATGCTGGCGGTGTCGCCCGCCAGCAGGCGCTCGCGCAGGCCCTCCAGGAAGCCGCGGAGCTGCCGCTGCTTCGGCCGGGCGAAGATCACCGAAGTGTCGACGATGTGCGTGCGGGTCGTTTCGTCGCCCGCGTTCACGACGATGCGGTCGTAGCCGAGCCGGCCCAGCGCGCGTTCGAACAACTCCCGGCGGTCCAGGTCGTTCCACAGGTCGACCTCCAGCGTGCCGCCCGGCCCGGCGAGCCCAAGCAGCTGGCGCAGGTAGCGCTCGTCGGTTCCGGTCAGTGCGTCGGTCTGCAACCGGGCCGGGCCGGCGGGTGAAATGGAGATGAGCGACCTGTCGGGTTCGTACTCGATCATGATCGGCGTCGCGACCAGCGGATAGCTGACCTGGTGGTCGCCGATCGTGGTCTCCAGGATGCCGTGCCCCCAGACCAGCTCTGTGGTCGCGGTGCTCATGTCGACGATGTGCATCAGGTCGAAGAGCCGGCGGTGCAGGACGCGGGTCTTCTCGACTTCGGCGGTGAGGTTCGCCCACGGCCGCCAATGCTCGTCCTTCCACGCGTCGAGTGCCTCATCCTCAGCCGTCGGCTGCTCTTCCTGCAGGCGGCGGCGCAGATCCGCCGGGACCTCGACGGGCGGCGGCAGATCCGGCAGGCCGACGCGCAGCCACGCGGCGCCGGCCCCGGCCGGTCCGGCCTGGCAGGCCGGATGATCCGGCAGGGTGTCCAGCCAGTGCGCATCCGCCGGCACGGCGCGTGCCGGGCGTTCCATTTGCGCGCGTACGGCGAGCAGATAGTCCGCGACGGAGATCGCCCGGTCACGTATGACGTCCGGGGACTCCTGTTGCGGCTGAGACATTCTTCGCAGGTTATCCCACGTCCGCAGCGCCCCGGAGATACCGCCGCTCGTGGGCAACCGCGGTGCGGTTCTTCGGGTTGGACGGCACCAGCGCGAAAGCGGATGGCCCCGGTTCCGGGGCCATCTGTTGCTTCTAGGGGAAGTGCAGTCGGCGGGGCCGCGGGATGATAGGCGGCGGCAGCGGCAGATCGTCGAGGTGGCTCCAGTTGAGAGAGCCGTTGTCGGTCGACTTCACCTCGCCGAGGCAGGCGCGCAACAGGCCCACGTTCGGCGCGCCGGCGTACCCGGCGATGACCACTTCCGGCTTCGGGTCGATCTTCGCGATGGCCGCGCAGATCTTCGACACCTCGCGCTCGTCCACGGTGTCGAGCGGGAGCGGCGCCTCCGCCTGGGAGCGGCGCCAGGGCGGGCCGAACCGGCGGAGCAACTCGCGGGTCAGGCGGCCGAATGAGCGGTTCACCACGGCGTCGCGCATAGACACGCGCGCCGACTGGCCGTAGCACCAGGGCACCAACACGTGACCATTGATCACGACGAGCTGGTACACCGACTTGGGAGCACTGATGATTTCAACACCGGGGAGCGTGCCCATGAACAGCACGAGCTCCTCGTAGGGAAGGGGCCAACGCGGGTTGGCGAAGACTCGTTCCGTGGTCTGCGTCGGGGCCGGGTGGGCGTTGACCTCGCGGTCGATCGCGGTGCTCAACGCCTCGGGGACCCGGGTCCAGAGTTCAGCGGCGACCTTGTCGCCGAACTGCTCGACCACCCACTCGCTAGGACCAACCAGAACGTCTGGGCGCATCCTGTACCACCACCGTCCGTGTCGCTGGCGCTACTGCTGGCTAGTAGAGTTCCACCTCCGGTGATCGACTGGAAGGGCTAAGTCCCGGGATCCCAAAAACGCCGGTTAAGGAAATCCAGAGAACCGATCTAGCCGCTGCGGCAACACTGGATCAGCAGGTCCGGAGGCTTGCAAAACATGCAACTTGCACGGCCGCCATACGTGCAAGTTGCATGTTCGGCTTCGCTATTCGTCCCCGTAAGTTGATTCAACACGGCTCATATTTCGCGCCGGTGACCATCGTGCGAACATCCACTCACAGTGACCGCAGCCTGCACGAATGCCCGTGCGCCGGGCGTCCGCGCCGGTGGGGGACAGATGCGCTTGCCGCCAGCCTTAGTGCGCCTTTCGGCCTGCTGCGCTTTTTGGGATCACTGAGGTGCCCCCGCCGACTGTCGTATTACCGACACTAGTGCATCGTGATGCCGATCGATTTACTTGGAGTTGTTCGCGACGAGTTTCTTGATGTTGATCTGGGTGAGCCGGACTTTGGCCAGGATCTCGTCAGCGGTCGCGGTCCATTGGAACGGACGCGGGTCGGTGTTCCAGGAGGTGATGTAGGCGCGGATGGTCCGGACGAGGACCTGCACGGAGGCGAAGGTGCCGCGCCGGATGGCCTGGCGGGTGATGATGCCGAACCAGGTCTCGATCTGATTCAGCCAGCTGGAACCGGTTGGGGTGAAGTGGAAATGGACGTTGGGGTTGGCGTCCAGCCAAGCCCGGACGTCCGGTGTGGTGTGTGTTGACAGGTTGTCCAGCACGACATGGATCTCGCGGCCGGCGTGCGGGGCGACGGCTTTCTTCAGAAACGCCAGGAACGCGGGCCCGTTGCGGGCGGGCACGCAGTCGCCGATCACTTCGCCGGTGTTCACGTTGAGGGCGGCGAACAGGTTGGTGGTGCCGTGCCGGACGTAGTCGTGGGTGCGTTGTTCGCTGCGGTCGAACTCGATCGGCAGCAAGGGTTGGGTGCGATCCAAGGCTTGGATCTGGGTTTTCTCGTCCAGGCTGAGCACGACCGCCCCGCCGGGCGGATCCAGATACAGCCCGACGATGTCGGCGACCTTGTCCGCGAACCGCGGATCCTTGCTGAGCTTGAAAGTGCCCTGCCGCTGCGGTTTCAGGCCGTGCTCGCGCCACAGATTCGCGATCCAGTGATGCGAGACTGGCGTCTTGGTGGTGCGGGTGATGTAGTCGGCCATCGTCCGGGTGGACCAGTGCGACAACCCTGTTTCCGCTGGTGGTGTCGTGCGGGTCAAGGCCAGGACCCGCGATCGGACATCCGCGGGGACCTGCTCACGTGGACCGCCGGGCTGTTGAGCAAGCAGGCCGGCCGCGCCGTCAGCGCGGTAGCGAGCCAGCCACAGATCCACTGTTGGTCGAGACACCCCGGCCAGCACGGCGATGTCCTTCTTCATCCGGCCCTCGGCGTACCACAACACGATCCGCGCCCGTGTCCCGACCGCCGCCGACACTTCGGTGCTCGTCGTCAGGGCGCGAAGCTCAGCACGTTGGTCGGCCGTCACATCCACGCGGACAGCCAACCACACCAACATCACGTAAAGGCAACAGCATCACGATGCACTAGCCAGTTTCGCCCCCCGTTGGACCGCCGCTCCGTCACCGCTTGACCATCCCTCGATCGCCGAAAGACCCTCTCACTCACCGCTCGACCCTCCCTCGATCGCCGCTCGACCCTCCCTCGATCGCCGCTCGACCGTCCCTCGATCGCCGCTCGGACCCTCCCTCGATCACCGCTCGACCCCCTCCCTCGATCACCCTTGTGACCACACAGGACTATCCCGGCCTGCACTCGGCGATCGCCGCGTCACCGCGTGCCGTCGGATCGCCAACTCCATCATGGACGACTGTTCCCTTTGGAAGCCCGCGCCTCCGACATGGCGTGCATCGCCGGCCGCGCCCGCACCCTGGCGGCTGGCTCATGTCATGCCACGCGATGAGTGATCGCATTTCGACTGACATCAACCGGTTGCCGACGCCCGGCCGTCATCCCTGAGCGGATCGTGCGCCGTGTCTCCACGCGACCGAGCCCGGCGTGGCGCGCGGCCGTCTCGAGTTCGCGGATCACTTCGCCGGCGCCGACCAGTCCGGCGCCGACGAGCCGGCCCAGTGCGAAGGCCGCCCGATTCAGGGTGTCGTTCCGGGTGCCGATCAGCGCCCGGGCCACCCGGTCCGTCTCAGCCCGGAGGACTGCGGCCGAATAGCGGGCGGGGCGGCCGATCGACCGGTCGCCGTGAAAGATCGCGGGCCCCACGATCAACTCGCGCAAGGCCGGCGGGCCATCGGGCAGCCGGCCGGCCGGGCGGCGGATCCAGGAGTACGCGGACCCGCTCGCATGCCTCGACGGCGGCGCCACCACGTAACCGCCAGCACCCCGCCAGTCGACCCCCGGCAGCAAACGCACGCGGTTGCCGTACCCGATCGTCCGGAACCAGAAATGCCAGCCGCCACCGCCCGTGCGGGCCTGCGGCCCAGCCGGCATCGTGCCACCCAGCAGATGGCGCAGACCGTGCCAGCCCTCCACCGAGTCGACGTCGGCCACGTCCATGACGATGCCGGTGCGCAGCCCGACGTTCGCCTCCGGCCAGCGCGCCCACCACATCTCGATGCGCCGCGGATCCGTACTGGCGTCGGTCACGCCACGCCAGAGCCTGGGGTGCTTGCCAGGCCGGTCGCAGTCGGTCCTGTTGCATGAACATCCTCCGTCCGCGGCAGGGTTGTGCACCGGCAGGACCGGGATACCGTGCCGGGCGTAGGCGAGTGCCGCGGTCAGCAACATTAGAACAAATGTACGACAACTTTCCGGGGCGGCGCAGCCGGTGATCCATGATCGGCCGAAGCAACGTGACGCTTGTCGTTATGTCATCCGGCTCGATGCGAAGCCTGATGCTCCGGGCGTGGAACTGGCTGAGTTCGACGGCAGTGGCGTGGTCGGTGATGGTCAACTCTCTCGCAGCGAAGAAGAGCGGTGCCTGTCCACCGACCCAAGATCTCCTCTACCCGTTCCGCCCCCACCCCACCGAGACTTCCTCCCAGGAACATCCGGGCTCATCCACCGGCCCGAGACCCTCCTCCCAGGAAGATCCGTGCCGATCCAGCCAAACCGGGACTCCTCATGTCAGGAACATCCATGCCCGTCAGGAACCCGAGAGTTCCTCCCAGGAACATCCGTGCCCCTCACGGACCCGAGACCTCCTCCCAGGAACATCCGTGCCCTCACGGACCCGAGACCTTCTCCTCGGAACATCCACTCCACCACGCCCCACCAAACCTCCCCAAAGGAAGAGCCGGGCCCGTCCCCACCACCTAACTTCCACCCAGGAACATTCGGGGCGATCCACCGACCCGATTCTCCAGGAAGATCGGCGCCGTCCAGCCCCACCCGGACGCCAATCAGGAACATCCGCGCCCCGCCCAGGGACCCGAGCCCTCCTCCCAGGAAGATCCGTGCCGCCAACGGGACCGAGACCTCCTCCCAGGAAGATCACTGCCCTTTCGCCGAGCCAGGACCTCCTCCAGGAAGATCCCCGCCGGTCCAGCCCATCCGAAAGTCAGCACACCCGTGCCCGTTCACGAACCCGAACTTCCTCCCAGGAAGATCCGTGCCGATCCAGCCCACCGGAAACTCCTCCCAGGAACATCCAGGCCCCCACTCCGACACGCCGCCAAACGTGGCCAGCCGCAGCCGCCCAAACCCGAGTGGTCTCCGAAATGACGATGCGGCGGGAATCCGCCATCCCGAGCGCCGTCTGTTCAGGCTCGAACTCGCCATCGGAGGTTCCTATCGGGTCGGAAGCCAAGGGCGGCGCTCCGAAATTGTCGGTGCCTCGGGATAGCGTGCCGCCATGTCCGTCACCGAATTGGCGTTGCCGCCCGCCGCAGAAGCCGCCCGCGTCGTCGACGCGGTGCTTTCCGATCTCATGGTCGGCGAACACCGCGGGATCGTGGTGGACTCGCCGCCTGGTGCGGGCAAATCCACCCTGGTCGTACGAGCGGCCGGCGTGCTCGCCGCCGGCGGTGCCGCTCTGATGATCGTGGCGCAGACGAACGAGCAGGTAGACGACCTGATCGCCCGCATGGGCGTGGCGTCGCCCGAGATCTCCGTGGGCCGGCTGTCGGCAATCGACTACGAGCCTTCGGAGCGGGTGCGTGCGCATCCGTTGTGCCGCGTCGGCGCGAAGATCGGCGATCTTGGTGGACCGGCCGTGACAATCGGCACAGCGGCGAAGTGGGCCATGGTCACCGAGGGCAGGTGGCCGTGGGCGATCGTTGACGAGGCGTACCAGATGCGCTCCGATGCCCTGCTGCGCGTGGCACCCCGTTTCGCCCGCGCCCTGTTCGTCGGTGATCCGGGCCAGCTGGATCCATTCTCGACAGTGGAGGTCGACCGCTGGACGGGATTGTCGTGGGATCCCATGCAGAGTGCGGTCGCCGTTCTGCTACGGCACAACCCGGACCTGCCCGTGCACCGCCTGCCGGTGTCCTGGCGGCTGCCGCACTCCGCGTCGGCGGTGGTGGCAGCGGCGTTCTATCCGTTCACCGGCTTCCGTTCCGGCACCGGCCCCGGCGACCGGACGCTTTCCTTCACCGCGCCCGCGCGCTCGGATCTCGACCGGGTCCTGGAATCCGCGGCGGCAACCGGGTGGGGCATGCACGAGTTGCCGGCGCGATTCACGGTCCGGACCGACGCGGAGGCGGCGTCGGCCTGCGCCGCTTTGGCGGTCCGGGCCCTGACACGCGACGCGGTGACGGTCTCCGAGACGGGAACCGGGCGGCTGACCCCGGATCGGGTTGCGATCGGCACGGCGCACCGCGATCAGGTCGCCGTCATCCGATCCTGCCTCCCGAGCGAAGCGGCGGGCGTGACGGTCGACACGGCCAACCGCCTGCAGGGCCGCGAGTACGACCTGACGGTTGTCCTGCACCCGCTCTCCGGCCGCCAGGACGCGACGGCCTTTCACCTGGAGTCGGGCCGGCTGTGCGTACTGACCTCGCGCCACCGGCACGCGTGTGTGGTGGTGGCACGGGCCGGTATAGCCGAGTTGCTGGACGCCCACCCGTCCACCGAGCCGGTCCACCTCAACGTCCCGGTCAAATTTCCGGACGGCTGGGAGGCGAATCAGTCGATCCTCGCCCACCTCTCGCGATGACCGCCAAACCTGCACTTCGGTGTCCGTTGCGACGGCCGCAACGAGCCGTCGGCCGACGTCACGGTTTCATCGTCGATCGCCGCATGCCGTCGGGGCCGAAGATGATCGCACGGTACGGCGATCGAGGTCACCGCATCGCCGTCCGCTCCCGCGTCCACTCACTGAACCACCCGGGGAGCACCTTGCGGAACGGGTGGACCACCGTGCGTCCACGGGGTTTCGGCTGGGTCGGGAAAGGCGCCGCCCGGTCGGAAGGTCTCGCTGAGCGTGGTAAGCACAATCCGTTCGCCGACGACCGGCACGGTGCCCGGCTCGGCGACCAGCTTGCGACCCATCCCGCCGGAGAGTTCGAGCAGCACGTCCGACCCGGTCGGCGTCGCCGTCACCGAGATGACCTTGGCTTTCTGCGACGGGCGCGCCGGCGAGGTCAGCGTGGCACCGGCGTCGAGTCGTACCGCCTCGGTGGTCGCGACAATGATCCGCGGTCGAAGCACCGGGCGTTTCCCGGAATCGTCGACGCGGTCGGCCTTGGTCAGGATCACCTCGCCCGCGAAGGCGTTGCCGGTGAGGCGATACTCCGCCATCACAAGTGGGTCGTCGAACGCGCGCTGTACCGCGTACCGGGTGGCGGCGTTCTCCAGGCGCTGCAGTCGAGCGGCCGCGGCGACCGCACCGTCGCGGCGAGGTTGCGGCGGGGATCCGTCCGCGAGTTGCTGCACGAACGCCGAGTAGGCGTCCCGGTCGCTGTCCCACCGCGACCCGACCCGCGCACCGATCGGCAACGCGCGCAACAGCTCCAGCGTTCGCCACATCAGCTCCCAGGTGGGCCGGAGCTGGTCGCGCACCGCGATGGTGAGCCGGCCGATGTCGGGCTGGTCCAGCGACATCAACGGTGCCAGGACCTGGTTGTCGAAGTCGGGATGGGTGAGCGGGCCGGCGGCCGGTCCCCTCTCGGCGTCGAGCGCCGCCGCCTTGCCGGACATGCCTTCCGGCGGGTCGATCCACGCCAGTTGGGCGGCGAGGTGCGCGTCCTCGGCGCTGCTCTGTCCGGTCGCCCAGTGCAGCGCGAGCGCCTGTACCGCGTTGAGAAGCAGCGACGAGCCGGGTACCTCTGCCGAGTTGGCGAAGAAGGTCAGCCACCGCCCGAGCAGCGGGACCGATGGCGGGACGGGATGGTCGCCGTCCGTCCGGCGGAACCGCGTGGATCGTCCGAACAACCTGAGGAAATCGACGCCGCCCGTGTTCGGCACCCAGATCTGCGGGGCGTCGACGAACCGGTAGCGGACGTCACGCCCTCGGTCGACGGTGACCGACTCAGCGACGCCGGCGAACGAGTCCACGTAGGACACCACAAGGGAAGCGAGCGACTCGGCGAAGGCGAAGCGCTGGTCGCGGTTCCGCGGCTGATCCACGATCAGCAGAGTCGGCTCCGCCGCGCAGGTGCCCGCCATGGCGGCGAGCGGGGCGTTCGCTTCGCCGGCCATGGCGAGGGGGATGAGGACGAGCGGACGGTCGTGCACATGCAAATGGCGGACCGTGGCGATCGGCGCTGCCCGGCCGCGCTCGAAGGCCTGCGCCCGGGCGAGTGCGGTCAGAGTGCTCACCCCGCGAGGGCCTCGGCCCGCAGCACGGCCGCGGCCCGGAGCAGCGCCGCGGCCTCGGTTTGCTGCTCAGACGGCGTGCGGGTGCCGGCGGCCAGCGCCAGTGCCTCGGCCACCGTCTCGATGCCGCCGAGAGCGTCGCGGACCGGGCGGCCCAGCGCGGCCGTCGTACCCGCGGCCTCGTGCCGGCAGTAGGCAGCGAGTTCGCATGCGGAGAGGCACTCGGGCGCGTAACGGGCTTCGATCCGGGTCAGCGCGGCCGTCAGCTGAGCCGGTGGCAGCGCCAGGTCGAAGGTCAGGTCCGGCGGCAGGGAGGCGACGATCTCGGCGACGGAGGCGAGCCGCGCGAGCTGGCGGCGCAGGGTGGAGAGCTGTTTGCGGACGTCGAGGACGACCGCGGCCGGGCGGAGCGAGAAGTTCTCCGGGCACACGAGCACGACATCGTGGCTGACCATCTGTTCGTCGACGCCCAGTCGGGAAAGGAGGTGGCGTAGCGCGAGGACATAGACGGCCGCCTGCGTGGCCGCGGCGGACACCTTGGCACTGTCGGCTTGGCCGTCCACGATGGCGAAGGATTTGATCTCGACGACCTGGAGACGGCCCGCGACCTGGAGGGCGATCAGGTCAGGCTCGAGGAAGACGGTCTGGCCGGCCACATCGAGCGTCAGCAGGGGGTGGTCGATCAGCGCGGTCTCGGCGGTGCCGGCGAGCAGATCACGGGTCCGGGCGTGCCGCGCACCAAGCGTTTCGTCGGCGTCTTCGCCGAGGTCGTCGTAACGGATCGGCGCCATTGACGCGTAACCGAGCGTCTCGAGCAGCAGCGCGCAGCAGTCGGCCTTGAGCATCGCCTCGAAGGCGTTGCCGCGGGCCAGCGCGAAGCGGGACTGCCCGAAGTCGCCGGGAAAGCCGATGTGCTGCGCGAGCTTCGGCTTGTCGATGCCGGCCGCATCCAGGACGGCCCGCCGGGTGCAGCCCGGGTTGCCGGTGAGGGCGGCGATCGTACGGGCGTTGTGGCGCTTCCCCGGCCCGGGGCCGAGCAACCTGGTGAGCACGGCGCGCTCAGCGGTCACGCTCTACCTCGCTGGTGCGGCAACGACGGCACGCCGAACAGCTGCTGCCGCCGGTCCAGCTGGACGGCCCGGGCTGCGGCGGCCTGGCGTATCGGCGCCTCGGCCGCCACCGCCGAGGCGAGCGCCGGCTCCGACAGGGCGGCTCGCGCGGCGCCGGCCAACGCGGGAGGGCTCAGCAGGTCCAGCGCCTCCGGACCGCCGGGCACAAGCTCGGCCAATTGCCGCAACAACGACGCGCCGCTTCCACCCGGTCGCATCGCGACGAGCTCCGCAATGCGAGCGGCCGACGCGATTGCCTCGGCCCGCGCGACCGCCGGTGTGCGGATCCGCTCGGCCACCGGCCAGGTGGAGAGCGTGACGAGACCGCGAGCAGCGGTGAGGTCGGGATGCAGAGCAGGACAGACGACGTACGACCGAACGTCGCTCGCGCCCTCCGTATCACCGCGGCCTATCGTTTGCTCCTCTTCCCGCATCAAGGCCGCCAGTGCCGACACCGACAGGTCGCCGTCGAAGAGCACCGCATGCACGTCGGCCACCAGCCGCGCCGGAGTCGGCACCCCGAGCAGCAGCAGGACGCGCCGGGCTTGTTCGCGGGTGCTCGGCAGCGTGCTCAGGCCAGTCATCTCAGCCACTCTCGTCGAGGGCCGGCTCATCGAGGAGTCAGCGGCCGGGAGGTCGGTGACGCGGGAGGGTGACTCCGCGCCGAGGTGGTTGACATTAGATCTTCGCCTAAGAACAGGGCAATGTCCCGCCGACTCTCCACGATTCACCCCGCGGAGCCGAATAAAGCCCACATATCGGACGGCACCGGCCCGGCGCGCTACGTTCGAGGCATGCCGAAGGCCATCTGGAACGACGAGATCATCGCGGAGAGCGACGAAACCGTGGTAGTCGAGGGCAACCACTACTTCCCGCGCGCATCGCTGCGTGAAGACGTGCTGCGGCCCTCCGATACCCACACCGTCTGCCCGTGGAAGGGCAAGGCGTCCTACTACAGCCTCGAATCCGGCGACCACCAGACCCGGGACGCCGTCTGTTATTACCCGGATCCCAAGCCAGACGCCAAGGCCGTACGCAATCGGGTGGCGTTCCGGAAGGGCGTCAAGATCGTCGCCTGAGTCCGCCGGGGCCCGCTCACGCGATGCGCGGGTGGGCCTCCTCAACCGTGGGCACTTCCAGGTAGTCCAGCATGTCCTTCTGTTCGGGCGGCTCGAGCGCGTAGAAGGCCTCGTAGGCGCAAGCCCTGGCGTGCGTGGTCTCGGCCGCGAGCAGCGAAATGATCGCGGACCAGGCCAGCGAGACCCGGTCGAACAGCCGGGCCGTCCGCAGCGACGTGAGCCGGCTCAGCATGGCGACCTTGGTCGCGGCGTCGTCGTCGTGCGAAATGCGGTCGGAGAGTTCGAAAAGCGCTTTGCCCCGGTACGGGTGCTCCGACTCGACCATGCGGGCCAGCTCGGCGTTGCTCATCTGCTCGACCGGCGGTGCCGGACCCCGGCTCGGAAGTGAAGGATTCACGACTCCCGTCCCCCTCTGAAGCTGCCCTCGCTTGCGACGCTAGTGGTCGCGCTCCAGATCGGCAGCTCGAGCGTCATCGGGCCCGGCTGTCCCGGCCACTTTCGAACCCGTTGCCCGGCGCCTGGTGCGGCAGCGTAGGCCTGTTCTGGAAGCTGGGGAACGGCGGCGGGGCCGGCATCACCGGGGTGGCCGGCTCACCGGAGCCCGCCGGAAAGCGCTGGGCGAAACTCTGCAGCACCGCGCGCCCGACCTCGGATTCCGCACCGACGGTCTCCTCGACCGCCTGGGTCACACGCGGTACCAGGGCGGCCTGGGCGAGGTGAACCATCCGCAAGATCTCGGCCGAGAGATCGGCGCCGGACATCCGCTGAACGTCGTCGGTGAGATCCAGCCCGACGAGATTGCCCGAGCTGGCGACGATCGCCCGGATCGCGCCGTCGTCGCTGGCGGCCGACGCGGTCAACGCCGCGACCCGGTCGGCCAGTGCCGCCGGGGCCTCGGTGCGGTCGGAAACCTGAGAGCTCTCCGAATGCACCCATTCCTCCGCGTCGTCCAGATTTGGGCCCAGCAAGTTTGTCCTCCGTCGCCGACTTTCCTGACTTGGCGTCCTATGAGATCACGGCCGCACGAACTCCTGCGACCCCGTGTGCGTCCACGCCGCGACGTCACTCGACCCGGCGACCGTCACGTAACGTTGCGGCAATACATTGATCGTTGCTGGTTGGCAAATACCGCTGCCGCGCGGCAGGGTAGGTGCCGTGACAGGCGAGGACGAACAATCCGACTGGCGTTCGGATATGGTGGATGTATCCGGGATGTCGTTGGTCGAACTGATCGAACTCACCCACGGCGACGACTCCGCATTCGCCCGGGCGGTGCGCCGGCTGGCGAAAGACCTCGCCGACCCCGGCGAACCGATCGCCGGCTTCAACTCGGCGCTCTGATCGGTGGACCGTTTCTCGCTCGGCGATGCCGCGTTTGCCGCGCTGGCGGCCGGCCGGCCGAGCGCGGCCACCGTCCACACGCTGCGCCGGGCACAGCTCGGCAAGCATCTGCTGCTGCTGAGGGAGATCGCGCGGGCCGACCCCGATCTCTGGTACGCGGCGGAGCGCGCGAACCCCTCCGGATTTCGCCGTCGCGTGGCCGACCCGCTCTTCGGCGCCTGGGCGGCACATCGCCTCCGCTCGGGCGCCGAGCAGGCCGGTGACCAGCCACTCGTCCCGGGTGGGCGCTGGCTGGTGGCCGAGCAGGCAGGTGACCAGCCACTCATCCCGGGCGGCCGCTGGCTGGTGGCCGAGCACGACGGGTTGGCCGTGCGGGTACGCCTCGAGGACACCGACCCGGCGCGCGGATTGCTGGGCCTCACGCCGACTGGACGGCTCACCGATGATGCGGCCGGGCATTGGCACCATTGCCTCGCCGAGGCGTGGCAGATCCTGGTGAGCCGGCATCGTCCGGCCGCCGAGGTGCTGGCCGGCGTGCTGCGGTGCCTGATCCCGGTCGAGCCGGATCGGGTCGCCCGGGGAATCAGCGCCACGTCGGCCGACGCCTTCGGCGCCGTGGCGATGTCCGCTCCCAAGTGCGGGTCGTCGCTGGCCCTCGGGTTGGTGCACGAGGTTCAGCACAGCCTTCTGAATGCCACCGCCCACCTTTTCGACCTGCACGTGACGCCGGGCACGCTCGGCTACTCCCCTTGGCGTGACGATCCGCGCCCGGCGTCCGGGCTCCTGCACGGTGCCTACGCCTACCTGGCGGTCACCCGGTTCTGGCGCGTGGAGGCGGCGGTCACCGGCGACCGGATGGCGGCGTTCGAGTTCGCCCGCTGGCGGGACGCGGTGGCCGACGCGGCCGATCGCCTGCTCGAGCCGGCCAGCCGTACGGCGAGCCGAACGGGCAGCACGCCGGGCCAAAACGAGACGACGGGCGGGCTGACGGCGGCCGGGCGGCGGTTCGTCGGCGCCCTGCGCGAGGAGGTGGGTACCTGGCTCACCGAGCCGGTCGATCGGGAGGTGGCGAGGCTGGCGACGGCCGCGAACGCCGACCACCACGTGCGGTGGCGCCTGCGGAATCTGGCCGTGGACCCGGGTGACGCCGAGAAACTCGCCCTGGCCTGGCGCGCCGGGCAGGCCGCGCCCGCCGTCGCGTCGCGTCTGGTGACCGGGACCGGACGGGCCCTGGAGAGCAGTGCGCGTCTGGACCTGATCCACCGGACCGTCAAGGGCGACCCCGCGCCACACGCCGGCGGTCGCGCAACGGCCGGGGATGTCGCTTTCTCGCGGGAAGACTACGGGACTGCCGAAGCCGCGTACCGGGAACGGGTTTTGCTTGATCCGCAGGACGACGCGGCCTGGTCCGGCCTCGCCCTGGTGACCGGCCGCGGTGATCGCCTTGAGCTGGTCAAGGCGGCGTTCGCCCGGACCGGCGCCGATCCGATCGCGCTCTGCGACTGGTTCGGTCGGCGGTAGTGCTCATGTCGCCGGGCCGGGAGCCGATGAGGCTTCCCGGAGGTGAGGCATGGGACAGATCAATGCCATGGATCAAGTGCGTCGCGTCGTCGACGGCGCCATGATCTTTGCGTCCCTGCTGATGCTCGCATGGCAGCCGTACGTCGCTTATCGAAACGCTCCCCTGACGCTGTCGATCGGCGTCGTCGCGTTGCTTGGCGGCGGCGTCATCCTCCTGGCCGAGCGGTGGCCACTGCTGCAGTACGCACCGGCCGCGGCTGCGGTGATCATGGCCGCCTGGTGGCATCACCGGGACGGCCGGGTATCGGTCCAGCTGACGTGGCTGCTGATCGGGGTGTCGGCGATCATCCTGGTCCGGCAGTTCCTCGGTTCCCGCACCAACGCCGGCCTGATGCGTGACCTCAACCGGCAGCGCGCCATCCTGGTCCGGCAGGCGTTCAGCGACCCACTGACCGAGCTGGGCAACCGCAAGCTCTTCATCGACCACGCGACCGACGCGCTGGCCGATGCCGACGACACGATGACCGCGGTGATCCTCATCGACCTGGATGGGTTCAAGGGCGTCAACGACACCTACGGACACGCGGCCGGCGATCAGCTGCTGCGCACCGCGGCGGAGCGGCTGACCGCGAACGTCCGCGCCAACGACACCGTCTCCCGGCTGGGCGGCGATGAGTTCGTGGTGCTGCTTCCCCGCCTCACGGACGACCAGATCGCCGACACGGTGGCCAACCGGATCCTGCGCGACCTGCTCCAGCCGCTGTTCGTCGGCGACAACGTGCTGACCATCCGGGCCAGCGCGGGCATCGCGCTGACTCGGGGCGGCGAGGCCGGCGTGGACGAGCTGATGCGCGAGGCGGACCTGGCTCTCTACCAGGCGAAGGCGGACGGCAAGGGCGTGGCCCGACGGTTCGATCCGGCCCAGTTCGCGGTCGCCGAGCAGCGCCGCCGGGACGAGGCCGAGCTGCGCAGGGCGATGGACGGGCGCGAGTTCGAGGTGCACTACCAGCCGATCGTGGATCTGGACGGCGAGCACACGGTGGGCGTCGAGGCTCTGGTCCGCTGGCGGCACCCGGAACGCGGCCTGCTCCCGCCGGCAGCCTTCCTGGACATGGCCGAGTCGATGGGCATGTTGCCAGAGCTCGGCGGCTGGGTTCTCGAGGATGCCTGCCGGCAGGCGGCCGAATGGCAGGCGCAGACGCCCGGCTTCGAGCTGAACGTCAACCTGTCCGCGTCGCAGCTGGGCAATCCCGATCTGGTCGACAACCTGCGGGCGGTGCTCGAGCGCACCGGCCTCGCGCCGCACCTGCTGGTGCTGGAGCTGACCGAATCCGTCGCGCTGACCGACATGGACGAGTCGGCGCGGGTGCTGACCGCGCTCAAGACGCTCGGCGTCCGGATCGCCCTGGACGACTTCGGCACCGGATTCTCGTCTCTGTCACACCTCGGCGCGCTGCCGGTGGACGTGGTCAAGATCGACCGCTCGTTCGTGCAGGCCATGCAGGAGTCCGAGGGCGCGTCGGTGGCCGAGGCGGTGCTGCAGATCGCGCGCACGTTCAACCTGGCGCCGGTCGCCGAAGGTGTCGAGGACGCGACGCAGGCCGCACGGCTGCGGGAGCTGGAATGCGCGCAGGCACAGGGCTACCACTTCGCCCGGCCGATGCCGGCCGGCGACATCTCCGACCTGCTCACCCGGCAGTCGGCCGTGCAGTCCTAGAGCGGCGGAACGTCGATGTCGGTCTCCAGGCGGTGGCCGGCCGACGCGGCCGCGAGCACCGGATGCCCTTCGCCGTACGCCTTGGTGAGCGCGGCGAGCGCCTGCTGCTGAGCGGCGTCGTCGCCGTCGTCCAGGGCCAGATTCCAGGCGCATGCCGCGGTGTCCGGGTGGTCGGTACCGCGTACCGCCCGGCTGCGGGCCAGCGCGTCCGCGGCGATCTCCCGCGCCTGGTCTGCGTCACCGGTGTGCCGCAGGTCGGCGGCCAGGCCGTTGGCGCAGGACAGCGTGAACGGGTGGTCGTCACCGACGCTGCGGCGCAATCCGCTGAGCGCCTCGGCGTCGATCGTACGAGCCTCGGCGTACCGGCCGTCCGCTCGCACCACGCCGGCCAGGTTGGCGGCCGCGGAGAGGGTGAACGGGTGCTCGTCGCCGAGTACGGCGTGATACCGGGCCACCGCGCGCTCGAGCCGCCGGTGCGCGGCGTCCAGGTCGCCGGAGACCCGCGCGCAGTTGGCCAGCGACACGGTGGCGCCCAGCGTCTCGACGTGGAGATCGCCGAACTTCTGCCGGAACAACGTCACGTTGACCTCGGCCAGCTCGCGGGCCTGCGGCCGGCCGCACCGGCGCGCGGCCATCGCGGCGTACCGGCGCAGCAGCAGCACCATCGGGTGATCCTCGTCGAGACCCGGACCGGCGCCGGCCAGCACGTCCGCGGCACCCGAGTAGTCGCCCAGCCCGAACAGGTCGTAGCCCAGCGAGCCCCGGGACGACACCGTCTCCGGATGCCCCTCGACCAGCACCGCCTGCCGGTGGCGCAGCACCTGCTCGTCGAGCGCGCGGGCACCCCGGAAGTCGCCGAGCAGCCGCAGATCGGCGGCCAGGTTGTTGGCGCAGCGCAGCGCGGTCGGAAAGCTCTCCCCGAACAGCCGCCGATACCGGAGGAGGTTGTCCGCGTCGAGCTGCCGGGCCTGGCCGAATCGGCCCTGCATGCGCAGGTCGGCACCGACACTGTTGGCGGTGGCGAGCGTGGTCTCGTCGTCCCCGCCGAGAACCTCGCGCTGGATCCGCAGGGTCTGCGCGTTCAGCGTCCGGGCGTCGCTGATCCGGCCCACCGCGCGCATCGAGTTGGCCAGGTGGAAGGAGGCGAGCAGGGTCTGCTCATCGGATTCACCGAGGCTGTCCGTCCATCTCGCGACGGCTTGCGCGCCCAGCTCGCGACTGCTGTCGTAGTCGCCGCGGGCGTAGAGGCAACGGACGCAGTTGATGACCAGTTGCCAGGACTCCTCGGACTCGCCGCCGAGCACGTCGGAATGCACCAGGTGCGGGATGATCTCGGCGTACCGGGGCCAGTTGGTGGGCGCGTCCGGGTCGCCCGGGTCGGCGGCGGCCAGCATGCTGCGCACCACGCGCAACTGGGCGGCATGGCCCTCGGAGCTGAGTTCCTGGCTCAGCATGCCGCGCACCAGCGGGTGCACGGCCAGTCGTTCGCCCGGCGGGTCGAGGTCGGCCAGACCGTACCGTCCGATCAGCCGCATGGCGGCCTTGAGCCGGCGCTCGACGCGGATCGTGCGGGCCAGCTCGGGCGGCAGTTCCAGACCGCGGGCCGCCCAGAACAGCTGCCAGGAGATCGGGGCGCTGGCCAGAAACGCGCACAGTTCGAGCAGCTGGGCGGCGGCCGGGTCGGCCTCGCGCAGGCCGTCCATCGCAAGACCCCACGCCGCCCGGATCGGGGTGGGGAAGGCCAGCTCGGCGCTCCGCCCGTCGTATCGGCGCAGATATTCGCCGACCGGCCACCCGGTGACCTCACGGAGCGCGGCGGCCTGGTCCAGCGCCATCGGCACGTCATCGAGCCGTCCCGCCAGGCGGTCGGCGTCGCTCGCCGGCAGATCCGGAGCACGACGGCGCAGGAAGTCCACGCTGTCCGTCCGGGTGAAGACCGGCACCGGTACGGCCTGGGCCACCTCGGCCGTCCACCGCGGATTCCGGCTGGTCACCAGCACATGTCCGGCACCGCTTGGCAGGTACGGCTTGATGTCCTCCGGCCGGTTCGCGTTCTCGAAGACGACCAGCCAGCTCCGGTACGGCTCCCCGCGGCTCAGCGCGTCCCGGACCGCGCCGAGGGTACGGTTGATGTCGCGCGCCTCCGGGAGGCCGAGCCGCTGCGCGAGCCCGACGAGGGCCGCGCGCATGCCGGCGGTCTGCTCGGCCGGGATCCACCAGACCAGGTCATAGGTCTCCGCGTACCGATAGGCATACTCGACGGCCAGCTGGGTACGTCCCGTCCCGCCGAGTTGGTGTTCGGCGGACGGCAGCAGAACCACCGGACCGTTGCCGAGCAATCCGCGTACGCGGGCGAGCAGCTCCTCGCGCCCGACGAAGCGGGGGTTGCGCGGCGGCAGTCCGCCCCGGATCGGCACACCGCGCCCCTTCCAGGAGTTGTTGTGCCGATTACCGTACGTGGAATAGTCGCCACTTCGAAAGTAAGGCTCTCCGTTGTCCGAGGAAGTAGTGACCAGCCTGGATCTCGATGGCGACACGGCGAAGGTCGCGCTCCATGGTGAGGTCGACGTGATGACGGTCGATCAGGTACGCGTGGCGCTGGCGGACGCGATCGCCGCGAGGCCGCGCGTGCTCGTGGTCGATATGTCCGATCTGTCGTTCATCGACTCCACCGGTCTGAGCTCGCTGATCTTCGGCTTCCAGCGCGCCCGCGACGCGGGAATCGCCTTCCGTCTGGCGCGCCCCACGCGCGGCGTGCACCAGGTACTGGTGCTTTCCGGACTGCTCGAAGTCGTCGAGCTCATCTGATCGGGCCGCCATAGGCGCACCTTCCGGCTATCCACCACGCATCAGTACAAATAACGGCAGACTGGTCTAAGTCCCGTCACTTACCACCCGAACAGGATGCCGTGGACCAGACCTTCCGCCCGCTGCTCGACGCGCTGAAGCAGATCGGCGTCGATCCGCGGGCGGTGGACGCCGCCGCCGAGGAGGCGCAGCGCAGCGGCCGGTCGGTTCGCGCGGTACTGATCAACGACCAGGTGGTCACCGAGGAACAGCTGACCACCGCCGCGGCCGCCGCGTTCGGCATCAACACGCTGGACCTGGTCGGCTTCAACCCGGACCCGGCGGCACTCAAGCGCATCCCCCTGCCGGTCGTGCTGCGGCACCGCGTGCTCGGCCTGTCGATGGCCGACGGCGAGATCGTCGTCGGCGTCACCGACCCGGGCGACGTGGTCGCACTGGACGACGTCCGGGCCTCGACCGGCATGACCGTCCGGCCCGTCGTGGTGGCCCGCAGCGAGGTCCGCCGGATCATCGAGAGGCTCCAGCGCGAGGACAGCGACCTCGGCGACATCGCCGCCGGCTCGCTCGACGACCAGGCCGGCATGGCCGCTCAGGCGACCAGCGCGGACGACGCGCCGATCGTGCGGTACGTGAACAACCTGATCGAACAGGCCGTCCAGAACCGGGCCTCCGACCTGCACCTGGAACCCACCGAGGACGACATGCGGGTGCGCTACCGCATCGACGGGGTGCTGCACGAGCTGGACACCGTGCCGCGCGGCGTGATGGCCGCACTGACCTCCCGCCTCAAGATCATGTCTGGCGTCGACATCACCGAGAAGCGGGTGCCGCAGAACGGCCGGATCACCGCGCTCATCCGGGACCGGACGGTCGACCTGCGTACCGCCACGCTGCCCACGGTGTGGGGTGAGAAGATCGTGCTCCGGGTGCTGGACACCGGCGGCATCGACCTGGACATGAACAAGCTCGGCTTCACCCAGCACAACTTGCAGCGCTTCGCCGAGAGTTTCACCAAGCCGCACGGCATGTTGCTGGTCACCGGTCCCACCGGTTCCGGCAAGTCCACCACGCTGTACGCCACCCTCGGCAAGATCAGCAAACCGGAGATCAACGTCATCACGGTGGAGGACCCCGTCGAGTATCGCTTGCGGGGGGTCAATCAGGTTCAGGTCAACCACAAGGCGGGTCTCACGTTCGCCGCGGTGCTGCCGGCCATCCTGCGGTCCGACCCGGACGTCGTCCTGATCGGTGAGATCCGGGACGGCAACACCGCCCAGATCGCGGTCGAGGCCTCGCTCACCGGTCACCTCGTGCTCTCCACGCTGCACACCAACGATGCGCCGGGCGCGGTCACCCGCCTGACCGAGATGGGCATCGAACCGTTCCTGGTCGGGTCGTCGCTCGACTGCGTGCTGGCCCAGCGGCTCGCCCGGCGCCTGTGCGACTGGTGCAAGGAGGCATACCCGCCGAACGAGGAGGAACTGACCGGTGCGCGGTGGCCGTACGAGGACCTGAAGGTGCCCGAGGTGCTCTACCGACCGGTCGGCTGCCGCAACTGCGCGAACACCGGATACCGGGGCCGGATCGCGCTGCACGAGGTGATGCCGGTGTCGCCGGAGATCGAGTCGCTGACCATTCGCCGCGCGTCCGCCGGCGAGATCCGCGAGGTCGCCGTCGACCAGGGCATGTACGACCTGCGGGCGGACGGTCTGGCCAAGGCGGCCGGGGGCCTGACGTCGGTCCGCGAGGTCTTGCGAGTCGCGATCTAGCACAGTACACCGCGTACGCCAAATCGTCTCGATTCCGCTGGAACAGGCCCTAAAGGCGCCCTGCACAGTGCCGAATGAGGGGGCGTTGGTACCCGTGAGAGATTGTCGGTGCAGCAGATGTACACGCTCGACCAAGAAGTGCCGCAACGGCCGGCACCGGTTGACGCTTCCGCCCGGTCCGCGGGTGATCTGGCCGTATTGGATCAGATGCTGATCAGTCTCGTCGAGTCCCGCGGGTCCGACCTGCACCTGACCGTCGGTTCCCCGCCGATGATCAGGGTCGACGGCGGCCTCCGCCCGCTCCCCGGCTACGGCAAGCTCAACTCGGCAGACACCGCGCTGCTCTGCCGCGCCGCGGTCGACCCCGACCAGTGGGAAGTCTTCCAGCGCGACCAGGAGATGGACTTCGCGCACAGCATCGTCGGCGTCTCCCGCTACCGCGGCAACCTCTACGTGCAGCGCAACTCCTGCGGCGCGGTCTTCCGGGCCATCCCGCACAAGATCAAGCCGCTGGACGAGCTCGGCATGCCGGACTCGGTGGCCCGCTTCGCGCATCTGCCTCGCGGCCTGGTCCTGGTCACCGGCCCGACCGGTTCCGGCAAGACCACCACCCTGGCCTCGGTGCTGGACCTGGCGAACCGCAGCCGCGCCGCACACATCATCACCATCGAGGACCCGATCGAGTTCCTGCACCCGCACAAGCGCAGCGTGGTCAACCAGCGCGAGGTGGGCTCGGACACCGGCACCTTCGCCACCGCCCTCAAGCACGCGCTGCGCCAGGACCCGGACATCATCCTGGTCGGCGAGCTCCGTGACCTGGAAACCACCGCCACCGCGCTGACCGCCGCCGAGACCGGTCACCTGGTGCTGGCCACCCTGCACACGCAGAGCGCCACGCAGACCATCGACCGCGTCATCGACATCTTTCCGCCGCACCAACAGTTGCAGATCCGCGCACAGCTGGCAGCCAGTCTCCAGGGCGTGGTCACCCAGGCGCTGGCGCCCAAGGCCGACGGCAAGGGTCGCGTGGTGGTCAGCGAGATCCTGACCGCGACGCCGGCCATCCGGAGCCTGATCCGCGAGGGCAAGTCGCACCAGATCCCGTCGTTCATGCAGGCCGGTGGCAACGAGGGCATGTTGGCCTTCGATCAGCACCTGGCCGAGCGGGTCCGCGAGGGCCTGGTCTCGATACACACCGCGCTGGAGATCTGCCACTCGCAAGAAGAGCTCAAGCGACTCATCGGACGGATGTGACAATGCCGGCGACCAAGACCTTCCAGTACAACAGCATCGACTCGACCGGGCGCAAGACGAAGGGCACCGTCGAGGCCGCGAACGAGTCCGCCGCGATGAACATGCTCAAGCAGCGCGGCGAGGTCCCGCTCGAGCTGGTGGTGGCCGGCCAGGGCCTGAACCGGGAGCTGAAGATCCCCGGCCTCGGCAACCGGACCAAGCTCAAGGACCTGGCGGTCTTCGCCCGGCAGTTCGCCACCATGACCGCATCGGGTATGTCGCTGCTGCGCTCGCTGTCGATCCTCGAGGAGCAGACCCCCGCGGCCGCGCTGAAGAAGGCGACCGGTGAGGTACGCGCCGACGTCGCGGCCGGCGTCTCGCTGTCGTCGTCGATGGCCAAGCACGACAAGGTCTTCCCTCGCCTGATGATCGCGATGATCCGGGCCGGCGAGGCGGGCGGTATGATCGACCGCGCCCTCGAGCAGATCGCGGCGAGCCTGGAGAAGGACACCGCGCTCCGCAGCAAGATCAAAAGTGCGCTGACCTACCCGGCGATCGTGCTGGGCTTCACGTTCGTGCTGATCGCCGGCGTACTGATCTTCATCGTGCCGATCTTCGAACAGATGTTCAAGAATCTCGGCGGCGAGCTTCCCGCGATCACACAGTTCCTGGTGACGACCAGCCACAACATGTGGTGGATCGGGCCGCTCTTCCTGACCGCCACGATCGGCGGCACCACGGCCTTCAAGCGCCGGCTGCGGCAGAGCCAGGAGCTGCGTCTCGCCTACGACCGGTTCAAGCTGCGGCTACCGGTGTTCGGCCCGCTGTTCCGCAAGCTCGCCATGAGCCGCTTCTCCCGGAATCTGGGCCTGCTGCTGAACGTCGGCGTACCGGTCATGCAGGCGCTGTCGGTGGTCGGCGAGACCACCGGCAACGAGGTCATCAACGCGGCGATGCGAGATGTGCAGAGCGCCGTACGCGACGGTCAGCCGATGTCTTCCGCGCTGCGTCACCACAAGGTCTTCCCCGAGATGGTCACGCAGATGATCGAGGTCGGCGAAGAAAGCGGCCAAATCAGTCAGATGTTGGACAAGGTCGCCGATTTCTATGACAGGGAAGTCGACAGCGCTGCCGAGTCCCTCACCGCCTCGATCGAACCGATCATGGTGCTCGTCATGGGAACCGTGGTCGGCGGGATGGTGATCTGTCTGTACCTACCGATGTTCACCATCTACCAGAACATCCAGGGCAACTAACGCCCAGGAGCAGTGAACGACCGGTCCTCCGGTCGACGTCGGGCGCCCGAGCCCGGAACCAACATCCCCGCCCCAACCCTGACGCCACACTGGAGGCACCCCCAATGCACGACATCGTCAACCGGCTCCGCGCCAAGAAGCAGGACGAGGGCTTCACCCTCATCGAGCTCCTGGTCGTCGTGGTCATCATCGGCGTGCTGGTCGCCATCGCCGTCCCGGTCTACCTGAACTACCGCCAGGGCGCGGCCGACAAGTCGGCGCAGTCGGACGTTCGCGGCGCCATCTCGGCGGTCGAGCAGTACTACACGGACAACGGCAACGCCTACCCGGCGCCGGCTGCCGGCCTGGTCAACCAGACCACCTCGCCGATCACGATCGGGAACCAGAAGATCACGCTGTCCGACAAGACGCATCTGACCCTGTACCTGGCCAGCGCCACGGCGACCTCGTACAAGATCTGCGCTTACAACGTCGGCGGCACCGCCAACAAGTACTACCTCTACGACAGCTCGGTCGGCGGCTCGGTCCAGGCCGTGACCAGCACCTCGTCGACATACATGACCGCCTGCTCCTGACCGGCCCACGCGCGGGTGGCGCCGTCATCGCGGCGCCACCCGAACCCTTCGACGAGACATCCCGGGAGGACCGTCATGCCGCAGCCTTTGCTGCTCAGCATCGTCGGCCTGCTCGGTCTCTCGGTGGGTTCGTTCCTGAACGTCGTGATCCATCGGGTCCCCCGCGACGAATCGCTGATCCGACCGGGATCGCGCTGCCCGCACTGCGGCGCGGCGGTCCGCGGCCGGCACAACGTGCCGGTGTTCGGCTGGCTGCTGCTCCGTGGCAGATGCGCGGACTGCAAGGCTCCGATCAGCGCCCGGTACCCGCTCGTCGAGGCGGGCACCGCGGCGCTCTTCGTCGCCGTGGCGGCGAAGTTCGGGCTCTCCTGGGAACTGCCCGCGTACCTCTATCTCGCCGCCGTCGCGATCGCGCTCGCCACGATCGACCTGGACGTGATGCGCCTGCCGAACGCCATCGTGCTGCCCTCGTACGTGGTCGCGGCGGCCCTGCTGGTGCCGGCCGCGGCCCTGCGGGACGACTTCGCGGCGATCGGCCGGGGTCTGGTCGCCGCGGCCGCGCTGTGGGTGTTCTACATGTCCCTCGCGCTGATCTCCAAGGGCATGGGAGGCGGCGACGTCAAGCTCGCCCCGCTGCTCGGCTTCTACCTGGGCTGGCTCGGCTGGAGTGCGGTCGCCGTGGGCGCCTTCGCCGCCTTCCTGCTCGGTGGCATGGTCGGCGCGGCCTTGATGGCCCTGAAGCTGGCCGGCCGCAAGAGCCGGATCCCGTTCGGCCCCTACATGCTGGCCGGCGCCTTTCTCGCGGTGTTCGCCGCGACGCCGATCGCCGACTGGTACCTCACCTTGCTGATCCCGGCTGCCGTCTAAGGAAGGAAACCGATGGCTAGCGTCAATCCGATCGGGCTGGACATCGGCTCGTCGTCCATCCGCGCGGTGGAGGTGCGCCGCGGCAAGGACGAGCACATGCTGACCAATTTCGGCCAGATCCCGCTGCCGGCCGGGACCGTGCAGGGTGGCATCCTGCAGGATCCGGTCGCCGTCACCTCCGCCCTCAGACAACTCTGGGCGGCCTGCAAGTTCGACACCAAGAAGGTCATGCTCGGCGTGACCAACCCCCAGCTTGTGGTTCGCGAGATGTCGGTGGCCAATCTGCCGGCCAAGGAGATGCAGCAGTCGCTCCCGTTCCAGGTGCGCGACATGCTGCCGCTGGCGGTGGAGCGCTCGCTGCTGGACTTCCACCCGCTGGAGGAGCCGGGCGACAACCCGACGGTACGCGGGCTCCTGATCGCCATGCCCAAGGACGCCGTGATGACCACCGTGCACGCGGCGGAGAAGGCCGGCCTGCACGTGGTCGGCGTCGATCTGGCCTCGTTCGCCCTGCTGCGCGCCGCCTCACGGCTGGACGCCCAGGTCGAGGCGATCGTGGACATCGGCGCCGAGGTGACCAGCGTGGTGGTGCACGCCGACGGCGAGCCGTTGATCGTGCGTACCGTGCCCCGCGGCGGCAGCGAGATCACCGAGAGTATGGCCACCCGGCTCGGCTTGCCGGCGGCCGAAGCCGAGGCCATCAAGTGCCGGTTCGGCCTGCACGGTGATGGCAATCCGGACACCGTCATCGCGGCGAGTGACGCCATCCGCCCGCTGGTCAACGAGCTGCGCAGCTCCTTCACCTATCTGGCCTCGGGCGAGCGGCAGAAGCAGGTCACCCGGATCTCGCTGTGCGGCGGCAGCGCGCTGATGCCCGGTCTGGCCGAGCATCTGCAGCAGCAGCTCGGGGTCGCCGTGATGTACGCCGACAACGCCGGCCGCCTCCGCGACACGCGGAAAGCCCGCCAGCGTGGCTTCGACAGTTTCGTCCCGTCGGCCGCCGTGTCGATCGGCCTGACCCTGGGAGCGGCAGCCTGATGGCCACCACCACCCTGATGCCTCTCGACCCGGCGCTGTCACCCCAGCACGTTTCCCGGGTGCTCACCATCTCGGCCGACCTCCTGCCGCGGGAAGTCGTGGCGGCGAGGCGTGCCAGACGGACTCGCGGCTGTGTGCTGGCCCTGGTGGCGCTCGTGCTGGTCGCGCTCGGCGGCTGGTACATGCATGCCGATCAGCAGCTGCGCAGCGCCACCAGCGAGCTGGACTCGACCACCGCCGAGGCCCGCACCCTGCAGCGCAAGCAGAGCGACTACTCCAACGTCGTGAACGTGCAGGCGGAGACCGGCACGATCGCGAAACAGCTGAGCGTGTTGCTGGCGTCGGATCTGCCCTGGGCCACGCTCATCGACACGCTGCGCGATACCGGCTCCGACGCCGGGGTGACGGTGGAGGGGCTCAGCGCCTCGCTCAACGCCACCGGAACCGGCACGTCCGGCACCGGTGCGCTGCCCAGCAGCAGCGGCGCGCCGACGATCGGGACGATCACGGTTACCGGCTCCGGACCGGACAAGCCGTCGGTCGCCCGGTACGTGGACGCGCTCGCCACCCTGCCCAACGTCGCGAACCCGTACCTCACCAGCGTCGCCGAGAGCGCCGCGGGCGGCGTCCAGTACCGGCTGACGGTGGACATCACCGCCCAGGCGCAGTGCGGCCGGTTCACCACCAAGTGCAAGACCACCGGAGGCAACTGATGGCCGCCAAGCACGCCGATCGGCTGTGGATGTTGGCCGGCGCCGCAGTGATCGTCTTCCTCGCCGTGATGAGCTGGTTCTTCGTGATCAGCCCGAAGTACGCGGAGGCGGACGACGTACTCAGCACCACGGCCGACACCCAGACGCAGATCATCTCGCTGAGGAAGCGGATCGCCGAACTGGAGATGCAGAAATCCAAGCTGCCGCAGTTCAAGCAGGCGCTCAAGCGCAACCAGGCGGCGCTGCCCTCCGACTCCGGTGTGCCGGACTTCCTGCGCCAGTTGCAGGACTCTGGTGACCAGGTGAACGTCTCGGTCGGCGGCATCAACGTCAGCGCCCCGAGCCCGGTGTCCGGTTCGGCGACGATCTACTCCCTACCCATCACGCTGTCCGCGGACGGCTCGGCGACGAGCCTCGACGCGTTCCTCCGCCAGCTGCAGGAAACGCAGCCGCGCGCAGTGCTGATCGAATCGGTGAACGTGACCGCTCAAAATGACAGCGCCGCATCCGGCGGCGCCGCCGGCGACCTGACCATGAGCGTCTCGCTGAAGGCCTTCGTCGCCGTCCCGGTCGGCGCCGGCGCACCGTCGATCACCACCAATTAGTTGACGAACGACGGGGAAGTCGAGGGTGCCATGCAGACGCCCGACGGCGCGTGGCGGATCGAGGTGGTCCGCCGCGGCCGGACCCGCTGGTACCGGGTGGTGCACGGTGACGACACCTTCGACTGGCTGTCGATCAGCGCGGTCGAACGCATCCTCGACGAGGCCGGCATCGATCGTCGCTTGCTCATCGAGGCTGATCCGTCGACGTGACGGCGCTGCCGGAGGACGGGCTTCGCTGATCGCTCAGATCCGGACAACCGCGTCCGATAGACAGGCGAATTCTCTGGCGGACATCACCGCCGAACCGAGCACCTAAGGACGGAAGGTATGCCGACCGACCGAGCGCGCCGCCGTGACAGCGGGTTCACCCTCGTCGAGGTGTTGGTCGCGGTCGCACTCATCGGCACGGTGATGACCGCCCTCGTGCCCTTCCTCGCCCGGTCGATGGGCGTGGTGACCGACCAGCGGAGCCGCCAGGTCGCCGTGCAACTCGCCAACGACGGCATCGAACGGGCCCGCGCGCTGACCGTCGGCGCTGCGCTGGGTGGCCGCAGCCAGATCGCGACAACCACGGCCTGGCAGAACGCGTACGATCAGTTGCCCGCCGTGCGGCCGTACCTGGCCGTGATGAGGCCGGCCTGGGACACGCTGCTACCGTCCGGCTCGACCGAAGGCGCGGCCGCGGCGCTGCCCACCACGGGCGTGGTGACCCGGATCAACGGCGTCGACTACACGCAGAACTGGTATCTCGGTGAATGCCGGCAGCAGCTCGGGGCATCCGGCTCCTGCGACAACCCGTCCTCCCCGGACCCCCAGCCGACCCTCATCGACGTACCGTTCCTGCGCGCGGTCGTGGCCGTGACCTGGACGGACCGCACCTGCACCGGCGGTCCGTGCAGCTACCTCACCACGACGTTGATGAGCCCGGCCACCGATCCGGAGTCTCCGGTCGTCGACGACCTCGGCGCGCAGACCAGCTACGCACTCGTGGCCATCAACCCGGTGCAACTGACAGTCACCGGTGGCGCCACCCCGCTCACCTGGTCGTTCACCGGACTGCCGGCCGGCTTGAGCGGTTCGACCACGGGCGTGGTCAGCGGGACTCCGGCGGACCCGGGCAACGACACGGTCTATCCGGTTCTCGTCAAGGTCACCGACAGGCTGGGCCGCATCGACACCATCACGATCAACTGGACCGTCGTGGCCGCACCCGTGGTGGCCAACCCCGGCGATCAGGTCACCCGGACCGGCACCGACGTGTCGCTGCCGATGACCGTCACCAAGGCGGTGGGCGCGGTGCGGTGGACCGCCACCAACCTCCCGGCCGGCCTCTCGATCAACGCCGGCACCGGCCTGATCTCCGGCAGGCCGACCGCTACCACCGGGGCGCCCGTCTCCGCGGTGACCGTGACGGCGACCGACGGCCCCGGGCGCAGCAAGTCGGTCAGCTTCCGCTGGACGATCAAGACACTTCGTTTCAGTCCGGTGGCCACGCGCTCGGATCCCATGCGGGCCGTCGTGAGGTGGTCGCCCACGGCCGCCGGTGGCACGGGGCCGTACACCTTCCGGATGGTGGACTACCCCGGTGAGGAAGACAACGCCATCAGGATCGATTCGAGGACCGGTGAGATCTCCGGCAGGGTGAAGCACGGCGACCGGTACCTCACCACGATCTACGTGACCGACGCCACGGGCGACGAGGTGAGCGTCACGTTCGTCTGGTACGTCGAGCCGGATCATCCCAACGACCTGACCATCACCGTTCCGGACCCGCAGAACCCGGACATGACCAGCAAGGTCGGCGTGCCGGTCAACCTGCGGACCAAGGCGCTCTACGGCAGCATGAGCGGCTACAACTGGTCGGCCACCGGCCTGCCGCCGGGGCTCACCATGGGACCGACCGTGGACACCTACGACGGCCCGATCACCGGCACACCGACCACGGCGGGCGTCTACCGCGTGAAGCTCTTCGTCTGGGACTCCAACAACAAGTACGCGACCGTGATGTTCGACTGGACGGTGACACCGTGACGGCCCGACCGATGGACCGCCGTGGCCCGCGGGGCGACGACGGGATGACGCTGGTCGACGTGCTGGTGTCCATGGGCATCATGAGCATATTGATGGTCATCATGACCGGCGCGGTGCTTCAGGTGTACCGGTCCACGTCTAGTGCCGAAACCAGCGCAACCGCACAGACCCAGGTCCACCTGGCCCTGCAGCGACTGGACCAATCGGTCGGGTTCGCCTCCGGTATCACCGCGCCGAACACCACCGCGGTGGGCGGCGCCTGGTATGTCGAGTACCTCGGCACCGATCCGAGGACCGGCCAGGCGCAGTGCACCCAGCTGCGGCTCACACCGATCAACGAGGGCTCATCGGTGGCCGGAGTGCTCCAGTCGATCACCTGGACCCCGGGCTCTCCTCCGGCGGCCGGAGCGAAGCGGCAGACGGTGGCCTCGCAGATCATCCTGCCCGGCGGCAGTGTGCCGGTGCCGTTCGAGCTGCAGCTGGCTGGTGCCGGCACCTCGTTCAGGCCGGACTACCAGCGGCTGCGCCTGCGGCTGACCACCCGGGACGGCAACAGCCGGGCCGCCACCGACGTCACGTTCACCGCCCGCAACACCTCACGGGACACCGCGAGTTCCAACGTCTGCAGCGAAGGAAGGCCGTCGTCATGAACTTCGCGCGCGTACGACCGAACCGGAGCGGGCGCCGTGACGACCGTGGCTCCCTGCCGATGGCGATGCTGGTGTCTCTGGTCGGGATGTCGTTGAGCGCCGCACTGGTGCCCGTCGTGGTGAACCACCTGGCCGCCACCCGGGTCAGCGCCACGCGTACCCGCGCGCTGCACGCCGCCCAGGCCGGCATCGACACTGCGCTCGGCCACATCCGGGCCGCGACCGACCTGCCCGGGGCCGGCAATCTCAGTGATCTGCCGAGCGGCCCGCTCACCAGCGGCACGGCGCCGGACGGGAGCCGATACCGGGTCACCATCGACTACCGAGACCTGGACGGCGTTTCGCTCGGCAGCCGGCCCACCAGCCGCCCACAGTCGGCAGTCCTGGTGTCGATCGGTGTCGCGACGCCCAACGGCGCCTTCGACCAGAACACCCCAGGGGCCCGCACGTTGCAGGCCACCTACACGTTTCTGACCTCCGCGACGATCATTCCCGGCGGGCAGATCCACGTACGCAGCACCAACGCGGATCTCTGTGTCGACGCCGGCTCCGCCCGTCCGGCAGCCGGCGCCGTCGTCACCATGCGGCGCTGCGACAACGCCCCGCAACAGCAGATCTTCGCCTACAACGCCAACCTCACGCTGACCCTGGTGTCGTCACGCACGGTGGCCAACCCCAACGGCATGTGCCTGGACGCGGGCTCGCCACACGCGGCCAACGCCGAGGTGAAGCTGCAAGCCTGCGCCGCGACGAGCCGGCCGTCCCAGCAGTGGATCTTCAATGACGCCGGCAACCTCGCCGGCACTGGTGACGGTAACGGCCAGGACGGCTACTGCTTCAACGTGAAGATCCCCGACAGCCCGGGCAGCACCGTCGTGCTGGGCAGCGGCACGGCGTGCAACGGCAACCAGGACAACGTCCAGACGTTCCGGCCGGACTCCACGGTCGGCACCGGTGCCGCCGGGCCGGCGAGCGGCCAGCTCGTCAATTTCGCCCAGTTCTCCCGCTGCCTGAACGTCACCGACGGCGTGCCGACCACGGCGTACCTCACCGCCTGGCCCTGCCGGCAGGTGATCGACTCGAGTCGGATCCCCCCGGAGCAGGTCTGGACCCTGCCTGCGATGAACCCGACGACGCACACCAGCCCGGGACTGATCACGGTCAAGATCGGCGGGGTGGACTACTGCCTGCGCAGTCCGCAGTCCAGCGGCGCCTACCCCAATGTCACGAGGTGCCCGGCCGGCAGTCCCCCGGCCAACCTCAGCTGGACGGTCTACGGCCTCACCGGGTCGTTCACCACCAGTTACCAGATCACGGACGGCGTCGGGCTGTGCCTGGCCGTGGCCGACCCGGCCACGAGCCCCACGGAGATCCATCAGCCGGCGCCCGGGGCCGGGCCCACGATGAGCCGGATCGTGCTGCGGGCCTGCGACGGCGGTCTGTGGCAGAAGTGGAACGCCCCGGCCGACCTCACCCGGCCGTCGCCGCTGACGTCCTACTTCGAGCGGACCGCCGGCTGACCGGTTCCCGGGGCGTTCGGCGCGGCTCCATCGTCCCCGTTCACCCGCGTTGGTCACGGTGAGTAGGCTACCGCCATGTCATATGCGGTCCCGCCGACCCGAACGGCGGCCGTCGTCCGGCAGCTGCGCGACGAAATCGTCTCCGGTGAGCTGCCGCCCGGCACCCTGATCAAGGATGCCGAGCTCGCCGCCCGGCTCGGCGTCAGCATCACTCCGGTACGCGAGGCCATCGCCCAGCTCTCCGTCGAAGGGCTGATCGACATCGCGCCGAACCGGACCCGGCACGTCACCAAGGTCACGCACAAGAACGCGCTGGAGCTGATCGACGTGATGGGCGTGCTGGCCTGCGCGGGCTTCGAGTGGGGCGTGGAGAATCTGACCGAGACACATCTGGACCTGCTGCGCCAGCGCCAGAAGGAGTTCGTCGAGGCGCTCGCGGCCGGCAACGTGCTGGCGGCCGGCGCGGCCGGCGCGGACTTCAGCACCACCGTCATCCTCGCCAGCGGCAACCGGGAACTGCAGTCGATGGTCGACCTGGTGGTCGCCCGGACGACCCGGATCCTCGCGACGTCCGCGGAGAGCGATCTCTGGAGCACCTGGATCGAAGGCCACGACGACATCCTCGAACTGCTCGAGGCCGACGACCGGGACGGCGCCCTGGCGCGATATAAGCAGATCTATGTGGAGTTTCGGGGCAAGGTGGAGCAGCAACTCTTCGACTGATCGCGTCTGCTACATGGGCCTGCCGAGTTTCTCGATTGCCCGGGCCACCTCGTGTAGCTGCTCGGCAACCGCGATGAGCGCGTGCACCTGCGCCAAGGCGATGCGAGCAGGCACGTCATCGGGCTCCAGATCGCGCAGCAGGTCCTGGGCGAACTTCTGACTCTGGTATCGGTCCATCTCCATACCGGGATCGTACGGAGCGGCGATCCGTCGGATGCCACGCGTTCAAGAATCCAGGACCGGCGGGGGCAGGTCGGCCGGCCGCGGTTCGAGCAGCCGTCGCAACACGTCGGGGGACGCCGCCAACACGGCCACCTCGTCACATGCAAGACCCGGACCCGTACCGCGGATCGAGACGGCCTCGATCGGCTCACCGGAGTCGATCAACCGAGACAGCATTCGGGCCCTCTGGTTGTTGACGTACGCGGCCAGATGCCGGCCGGTGTCGTCATAGACGGCAACGGCATCGGGATCGAACTCGTTGTCCGGCTCCCGTACGAGACGTACCCGGGCACCCGGGTGAAAGTCGCCCGCCTTGCACCCCAACTGGTGAAACGCCACTCCGCGCAGTCTCGAGACGTAGACGCCCGCCAGTGGTAGCCGCCGGTCGTTGGGGCTGACCAGCAGGCCGGTGCTGTCCTCACACAGTCGCAGCACCGACTCGCCGTCGACGTCGCGGCAGGCGATGAGATGCAGGGCAGCTTTGCCGTCCGGGCCCACGAGGCGGTCGCTGTCGCCATCCTGTGGCAGATACCAGCCGCCGTCGGACGCATCACCCACCGAATCGGCCCGGTCAGACCCGGCATCGCCACGCTGACGTGGCACAACGTCCGAGGAGACCGGGGGTCTCTCAGACTCTGCATGCCGACGTCCCAGAAGACGGTCGATAAAACCCATGATCTCAGCCTCGCAGGATCATCGCACGCCGTCGAGAGCCTGATCGACCGGGGACGCCTCAGTCGAGGGTCCCCGCGGACGGGCGGCCGAGCTTTCGCGCAGGGCTCAGCGCCGTCTGCCGCGCCCCCGCCGAGGCCGGATGAGCATCCAGAGGAGGATCACCACCACCAGGGTCAGTGCCAGGACGAACTCGATGAGCAGGCGCACCCGTTGCAGGCGCTCATCGATCAACGGCTGATCCATCTCGATGAAGTTGTACGCGTCGACGGTGACCGACACGAGCGTCAATGAAGCGAGCAGTACGACGATGCCGTTGAGTAAGGACTCCCTTCGCGCCCGCTCGTCCTGCGCTTCGGCGTCCTGCACGTTGTACAGAACCTCGACGGCGGCCGTGAGCAATTGCTGGGTCCGGTCCAGCCCGGCGTCGGCCGCGAACCGCTGGAAGTATTTCTGATCCTCGTCCGCCTGAGTTATCTGTCCGAAGTTCGTCAGGTTCACGACGGCCAACGCGAGGGTACGCAGCTTGTTGAGATCCTGAGAGTTGCGTCCGGCGTGCCGCTTCCGGAGCAGCGACTCCACCTGGGTGTTGATCTCGTCTTGGAACAGCCGGTGGAAGGCCTCGCAGGTGCCGAGGGCGACGTGGGCTATCCGGATGCACTCGTCGATCCGCGCCAGTTCCTGGTCCGGCGTCCACGGCGGTTCACCGCGAGGCTCGAGCACGTTGTCGGCCCAGCCGTAGTGCAGCCGCCCGTGGTACTCGAACTCGATGGGATCTGGATCTCCGGTCATGCCCAGGGTTTCGCGCAGCCGCGTGACGTCGTCCGCGCTGTCGCCATCCACGCACCGGAAGATATGGGTGAAGGACCGGAACAGGTTCGACTCCACATAGCCCCGGCTGTCTTCCTGGACCTCGCTGGCTGGCCGCCGGGTCAGTGTGGTGAAGGCTTCCGCGCTGGCGGCGAGCCCGGCCTCGGCGTGGGTCTGTGCATGCCGGCTGAAGAGAGCAGCGACGTGCGGCCGGTACGCCGCGTACTCATAACAGGCCAGGATCCCGATCAAGAAGCGCAGGTCGATGCCGGACGCCAGCTCCAAGCGGACGTACACGACGCCAAGCGGGTAAATCGTCATGGAGCAGGTGTCGACACGGTGCTCGGCGATCAGGCCGGCCAGTTGCCGATCGAAGTCACCGCGGGAGAGATCCTCCCACTCCGGCTGCCAACCCGTCTCCATCTCCGGCCGGAGCACCTGCTCGACCGCCGCGCGCCGCCAGGCGGAGAGCAGATCGGGTGCCGCCTGCAGGATGTCGACCGTGATGCCACGACCGAGGGGATTCTTGATGCCCACCAGGCTGATGTCTGTCTCCCGACTGAGCCGCTCACGCAGGAACGCCTGGTCGGTGAGCCCGTAGGAGCAACCGAGATCGAAGTAGCTGACCAGCCCGGCCTTCATGTCGTTTCCCGCCCCGATAGGCGCCTTCCCACATGGCGAGGGGCCTCTGTCAGACGCGGCGCCCCCGAACGCCGGCTGGCCGCCGGCGTCCCAACCGTCCGCTACGTCGTCTCGGTTTCGGGGACAGATCCTGCTTCTTCCGGCTCGAACGTGTTGGCCTCCCCGACGCTCAGGCCGACGCCGGTTTCGGACAACTCGGCATCACCCTGGCCGGCGCGGACAGCCGCCACCGACTCGGGAGAATTCGCCTCGCCGATATCCCCCTGGGTGTCGGCTCGGGCGGCACGCTGCTGCTCTTCGGGCTCACTCATCATTGACCCACCTCGCGAAGAAGCTGGGGGAAATCATACTTCTGCCGGGCCGAGCAGACCCAGCGGTACGGGACATACCAATCATCGTCCGGCTGGCGACGCCTGGGCCGGGACCGGCACCGTCCGCCTGCGGTCGGCCGCTGAGACCGGGCCGACCTAGTGGGCGAAGTCCCAGCGCGTAGCGCCATGCGGTTCGGCGCCGGCCACGCCGATGGCGGTATGCAGGGTGAGCCGGTACAGGTGCCAGGGCGCGGGGCCCGCGCTGGGCGCACTGTACGGAGCCGTGAGCGCATCACCCTCCACCGAAGCGGGCCAGCCACCCGTGCGGTACACCGCGGCGACCCGCTCCAGAGTAGACGGATCCGTGACCCTGTGCGCATCGCCCTCCAGCACCAGGTCAATGCCGCGGAGGCGCACCGAGACACTGCACGCCGGATTCGCCGCCAGGTTGCGCGATTTGCGCGTGCCCGGCCCGCTCGTGAAGTACAGCGCGCCATCCACCCACACGGCCCCGACGCCGGCCGAATGCGGCCGCCCGTCGGGACGCACGGTTGCCAGGAAGAACGTCAGGTCGGCATGCGGCGTGTCGCTGGCCATGATGTCGCGCGGGCGGCTCCAAGACAGCTTCGCTGACCCGTATCGGTCCAGATTGCTGGTCGAGATGGGCTCGGTCATGTTGTCGGTCATACCCATGCGTCGAACAGGACGACCGCGAATCGACACCGGTAGCAGGCGAGCTGCTGCGAGTTGCCGAGCATGTCACCTGCCGACTCTGACCGTTTCGTTCGTGCTGGCGGACTGACACTCAAAAGAACACGCGATGACGTACGCGGACACGACCGCGTCGCCGCTCCGGAATGGAGCACCACCAGCCGCCGCCACCACCCGCACCGTTACGGTTTGTGGCTCTCCGGTGCAAACAAACGTGGCGCTTCCGGAACCCTGCATGATGACGTTGCCGGACCGCTGCGTGACTGTGGCGCCGGCGGAGCCCGAGGCCCCCGCCTCACATGTGACCGTCAGGTTGACATCAAGTGCCGCACCCTTGGCGACCAGTGTTGCCGATACGACATCGATGCTGGTGACGGTCTGTGCGCCGGCGGGCGTGGCCGCACCCACGCCGAGCAGGGAAAGTGCCAACAACACGATCATGGCGATTAGTCGGCGGCGCATGAGAGCTCCCTAGGTCGTCGATTGAGGAGTGGGTCAGCACACGACATACACCGCGGGTATTGGCGCCACAAGACGCCGCTTCCCGTTTACGCACCAGCGGAAGGAATCCCGGAAGCGGCGCCCGTACCCGGACGGAGGTGCCGCGCAAGGCCCACCGGTGAGGTGTGGCAACTCGGATCAGAGGTCTGCCCCTGTGTGGCCCGTGGCGCGTAACGTCGGTCGTCATGGACCTGCTCGAGCGCTCGCCGCTACTGGATGAGCTCAGCAGCGTCCTAGCCGCGACCGCGACGGCCGGCCAAGTCGTCCTGATCTCCGGTGAGGCCGGCATCGGCAAGTCGGTCCTGGTCAAGCGGTTCAGCGAGCGGCATTCGCGGGATGCGCGCTTCCTTTTCGGGGCATGCGATCCGATGCTCACGCCTCGGGCGCTCGGCCCGCTGCACGACCTAGGGCGCGAGGCGGGCGGCCAGCTGGCGGGGCTGCTGGCCGACGGCAGCCCGCGCGAGCATCTGTTCGCCGCGCTCCTCGATGAGCTGGGCCAACGGTCGCGGCGGCAGGTAGTGGTGATTGAGGACGCTCACTGGGCCGACGAGGCGACCCTGGATCTGTTGCTGTTCTTGGGCCGGCGGATGGAACGGACGCGGGCCCTGCTGATCGTCACCTACCGCGACGACGAGCTGGCCGTGGACCATCCTCTGCGTGCCGTCGTGGGCAGGCTGCCTCCGGATACGGTACGGCGCCTGCGATTGGAGCCGCTGTCCGAGGTGGCGGTGGCGGAGTTGGCCCGGCGGGCCGGACGCCCCGCCACCGGGCTGCACGCTCTCACCGGCGGAAACCCGCTACTTGTCGCCGAGGTGCTGGCCGGCGGCGACGCCGGGGTGCCGCTGACCGTCCGCGACCTCGTGTTGGCGCGCTTCGGTGGCCTGGCGGCCGACGCGCAGGAGGTGGTCCGGCTGATCGCGGTGATACCGACCCGCGCCGAGCTGTGGCTGCTGGAGGAGGCTGTCCGGCCGCACCCGGAAGCGGTCGACGCGGGCGTGGCGGCCGGGCTGATCGTCGCCGGCTCCGATGCGATCGGCTTTCGTCACGAGCTGCTGCGGCGGGCGGTGGAGAGCTCGCTGTCGACGCTCTCGTGCCGGGAGCTCAACCGGCGTGTGCTGGAGGTACTCACGGGCGCTTCCGAGCGTGGCGTCGACGTCGCCCGCCTGGTGCACCACGCTCGCGAGGCCGGCGACGTCGAAGCCGTCATGCGATACGCGCCGGAGGCAGCGCGGCAAGCGGCGGCCGTGGCGGCCCACCGCGAGGCCATCGGGCAATACCGTGCCGTGCTGCCGTACGCCGACCGGCTGCCTGTCGCAGTCCGCGCCGAGCTGCTGGAGGGGTACTCCGTCGAGTGCTACCTGTCCGGACTGTCCGTCGAGGCGGTCTCAGCCCGTCAGGCCGCCGTGGGACTCCGCGAAGCCGCCGGCGACCTGGAGCGGGTCGGTGCGAGCCTGCGCTGGCTGTCCCGCCTTCATTGGTGGGACGGCAACCGGCACGCGGCGGAGGCGGCCGCCGCCCGCGCCATCGAGGTCCTGGAGACCCTGCAGCCCGGCCACCAGTTGGCGATGGCCTACAGCAACCAGGCGCAGCTTGACATGCTGGCCAACCGGTTGACGGCCGCCACGCGGTGGGCCGGGCGGGCGATCGAGATGGCCCAGCGGCTGGGCGACCGGGAGACGCTCAGCCATGCCCTGACCAACATCGGTTCCGCCCGGATCCTCGACGCCGATCCGGCCGGGCGGGCGGACCTGGAGCGTGGATTCGAGGTGGCGGTCGCGGCCGGCCTGGAAGATCACGCCGCCCGCGCTCTCTGCAATCTGGGAGCGATCAGTTCGGAGATGCGGGACTACCAGCATGCTCGCGAGGACCTGGACCGCGGACTCGCCTTCGTGCGGGCGCACGAGTTGTCCGGGTACGTCCAGCACCTGCTCGGACACCGCGCTCGCGTTAGGCTCGACCAGGGAGATTGGTTCGGTGCGGAGCAGGACGCGCGAGAGGCGCTCGCCGAGTCGGTCGCGGGGGGCGCCCGGTTCGTGGACGCTTTGGTGCCCTTGGGCCTGCTGCAGGCCCGCCGCGGCGATCCCGCCGCGGCAGCAACCCTTCAGGAGGCGACCGAACGCGGTTTCGCCACTGTGGAGTTGCAATGGACCGCACCGGTGGCCGCGGCCCGTGCGGAGTACGCCTGGCTGCACGGCGACGACCACCGAATCGCCGAGGAGGCGGCCCGTCTGTTCGAGCGAGCCGTACAGGCGGCCCATCCCTGGTTCGCCGGCGAGTTGGCCTTCTGGCTGCGGCTGGCTGGTGCCCCGCCACCGATGCCGGTGGTGATCGCCGAACCCTATCGGCTGCTGCTGGGCGGGGGCTGGGGGGCGGCCGCCGG
>Ga0081539_10001177_pt1 | contig 47331 bp, 48 predicted proteins | sample TabmetS4T2R2_FD_71023 | JGI IMG/M metagenome (GOLD analysis project Ga0081539, IMG submission 71023) | Tabebuia heterophylla rhizosphere microbial communities from the University of Puerto Rico - S4T2R2 | ecosystem: Host-associated > Plants > Roots > Rhizosphere ... | reverse complement strand
GCGCATTGACAATCAAGAAGAATATCCGTGAGGTTTGTTGCTTGAACGTCGAGTCCACTCGCGTGGCATGCCGCGTATAGACAATGTCAACCCCAGCTTTGGCTTGCTCCAGTAGTTGTGGGATAACCTCTGGAGGGTCCTGAAGGTCACAATCTATGACGACGGCGTATCGACCACGGCTGACAGATAAACCGGCGGCAATAGCATGGTGTTGTCCAAAGTTACGGCTTAGCTGGAGCGCCACAATGTGGGGGTCCTGGGCGGCAAGGTGTTTGATGCGTTCCCACGACCGATCAGGGCTGCCATCGTCGACCAAGACGATCTCGTAGGTGTCGGCAAGGTCACAGAGAACCGCCGTGAGACGCCGATAGAGTTCATCAATGCATGCTTCCGCGCGATACACCGGACTAACGACTGAGAGGTGAATGCCTATCACTGTAGGGAAATCCTGCGTTACAGAGCCGTAGAGGTCAAGCGCCATCCTTATTACAGAGTAAGTGTTCAGCGGTCAGCTATCAGTTTTCAGCTAAAGTAGGTTACAGGTGACTGGGGATAGGACAGAAACCCGGCGACAGACACTGGACAACACTGACCTGTAACCTGTCCCCTATGCCCGCTTTGGCTGATAACTGACAACTGATAACTGAACACTTATCGTTGCCCCAGGTCGACTACGAGCGGCATAACAGTCGGGTCGTGATACGAACCACGCACACGAAACGGAAGGGTCATGAGCATTTCTGCCCCGCGCGCAATTAATTCACCTGCGAGCGGGACTTTCGCCACACTACTAGTGATACCATGCAAGGGCATGAGCGATGTCTTCAAGTCGAGCGTGCGCTGAACGAGGTCGATTTCTCCGACAGCCTCAATACGGACGGAGCTGCCTACGAGAGACAAATTTGACGTGACCGCGACTCCACCACCCAGAACAAAATCTCCAGCGAGCGTTGAAAAAGCAAGTCCGTCATTAGCCAAGCTCGGCAGTTGGAAACTCAGTAGCTGTTGTAGACTCACCGCTGACCACAAGCGCACGAGCAGCGGAATCTGTTGCGCTACCCCGTCTGCGATCGCAAGGGATCCGTTCGCTCGCCAGCGCGCCAAATCCGCCCACACATGCCAGTCCGGAATGTAAATCTTTCCCTCGCCATTCAGCGCACCAGTAATCTTCTCACTTGAAGTGTTCAACATGGAAAGCAATCGACGAACATCGACCCCAACAACCTGCGGCGTAAGATACAATTCGTCACTGTCCGGCCACAACGTGGCATCTCCTTTTAAGGTCCCACTGGCAGTCTGCGATTCCATCACTTGGAGATCAGCCTGGCGACTATGCCAATAGCACGCGGCCTGCACATGCTCGGCAGCAAATGTCTTATATTGGAGATGACCGGCATGGAGCTTGACCTGAACTTGCACGGTATCGTTCTTTGGGCGCGGATCTTCAACCTTAGGCTGATCGAGTTTGAATGCCGCACCGAGGTCTAAGTCGGCAAAATCAACGGCCAGTTCTAAATTCAATGGCGACACGTTCACGATCCGCCCATTCCCGATGAACGTGCCTCCAGGCGAAGAGCCTTGAGTGATCATGAGATTGATATTCTTTCCTTGCCAATCAAGGCGACCCTGGACAATATCGAACGGGTGAAAAACTTTGGGTAATGGGTCAAGTAACACGTCGTTGAGTGCTACAATCCCTTCAGAACTGCGCCCTCCTTCCCGTGGCACGTGAATGTCAATCTTTCCCTCAAACGTCCCACCTTGCGGCACAACGAGTTTCAGTGGAAGAAGTGGAGCGACGATGGCATCATTTACTTTAGTAAAGGCGATCGTTCCCTCTCCGCTTTGCTGAGAAGTGAGATAGTCCCGCGCGACACCCTTAAGATGGATCGGTGCACCATCGATCTCAAATGTGAGATCATCGGTTGCGAGGGCTTCCTTCTCAACACGCACGATTCCTGCCAGTCCATTGAGAGTAAGGTTCCACTGAGCAAGCGTCATCGCCGCTTGCTGAAATATCACTGTTCCTGCATAGCTGATGACCCCTGAAGGGATCGCGGTTTGGATGTCCAATTGTACTTGCGCACGGCCTTGAGGGTTAGTCACAAACTGAGTAAGTGGCCCCTTTTCTATCTTCGCAGACGTTCCACGTACCCTCGTAAGACTCTTTTCCCATTCTGGGAGTTCAGAAAGCGCGAGATCACTGTTTAGATGTACCTTGATCTTGCGCTGGGGCGACAGGTAATCGACTAGTTGACCCGAAACTTGGATGCGCGACCCGCCTAGCTTTAACGACAGGGGTGTGGTTGTGGTCGTTTCCATAAACTTGTTGGTCACTCGCACGTTTCCAGTCAGGTCAGTTACTTCGGGTTTAATCGACGGCAAGCGGAACGCGACCTGGTGCAATGCGAGCTCAGCCTCAAACGACAACCCCGTCGGAAAATGTGGTGAGTACATGCTGATTGTGGTTGCCGCGCGACCGCGGAGCTGCTGGACCTGCCAGTCAGCATTAACAAGCTTGAACTTTGCTAGGGTCGTTACGAGTTCGTCCAGATCCTCTTGTAGGCTCATGTCGGCCTCAAACACCGCTGAGACGTCAGAATCGGCCCGCGTAGCAAAGTGGGGGATGACGACCTCTCCGGCAAGGAGGCGAGACTTTTTACCATAATCTCCACTGAGTCCCCGAACTGTCAGTACCCCATCACGGAGAGTGAGAGTTCCTTTCGATAATGAAAACTGACGAGCCCGATCACTCATCCCTCCTTGGAGGTGGTCAAGATGCACCTCCGCCGTGACGGCGTGCAGGTATTCCCGCCACGTCACTGGCGCTTTTGGCTTATCGCTCTTCCACTGGAGCTGCGCAATATTCCCTGCCACTGTGTGGAGATGCACACCGCCAACTTGCAGGTTACGAGCATCTATTGTTCCATCGACATGAACCGGCCCCCTGCTCTTGCCGTCATAGTGGAGGTCTGCAGAAAGTGTAGCATGTGGCCACTCACGGCCGAATATGCGGCCCAGCTGATGAGAGGCGACATGACGAAGCTGTACAGACCCGTGCCAAACAACTTGCCACTGTTCAAATTGCGCTGACCACGTCGGAGCAGCGGCCTGTAGGGCAACCGTCCCAAACTCTCCCTTCGCTCCGAGCGATATGTTTCCCTGCACAGCAGCTCCGACACCGCCAGAACGAGAAACTAACAGATAGAGTCTCGTAAATACAAATGACACATCTCGTTGTGACTTTCGTACATAGGTCACGCTCCCGTCATAGATCCCAACATGACGAATGGCCAACGTGGGAGTAAACCAACCAGTTGTCCCAGGTTGGGCCGTCACCGCTTTCTCCACTGCTGAGAGGAGCCCCACAATACGAGTCAGTCCACCATCGCTGCCCTCGGCTATGTACATTTGGGGACGGATCGCGTTCAGCTGATGAAACAGCAGGCGACCGCGTAGAAGCGCCTTGAGGCCAAGCAACACGTCGACGCGCTCGGAGGTGAGAAACGGAACACCTTTATTGGGCAGTTGAATCGTGACACCGGTCAGCTCGATTCCCAAGCCACGAGTCAAGGAGAATCGGTTACCAGAGACACGCACCTCGGCACCAAGTAATTGGCTGAGCTGTTCTGTGAGTAACGTCTGATAGCGATCGCCAGATAATAACCATGCCGTGCCGGCAAGTACAAGAACAAGCACAGCTGCCATCAGCGCGACAAGAGAGCGCAACCAATACCACATGCACGTTCACCTAGAATATCGCTTCGTCTCACTTAGCTGTGGGATTGGCAAGGAACTCGCGCAATATCTGGACGTAGGTTTCGCCACCAGCCTCATGGAGGTTGGTGTGCGCAGCTCCCTCAATCGCATAGAAGCGTTTTGGTTGCGGCGCCAAAGCATACAAGGCACGCCCCTGATGAAATGGAATCGTCCGGTCCTCTGTACCATGGACAATCAACAGCGGCGCGGGAAACCGTTCGACCAGTCGGGCAGAATTAAGATCCTGGTCGACGAGAAAGGCAAGCGCCGGTAAGCGAATCTCACCCATTGCCCGTAAAGAGAAAAAAGGTGCAAGAAGCACCGCGTAACTCGGCGGCGTTTCCAATGCAAGTGTCACTACCACCGCCGCTCCCAATGACTCACCAAAGTACACGACCGGACGGTTTATACTCCAGCCATGCTGCTGTGCACAAGCAATCGCAGCCCGACCATCATCCAGAATACCGGGAACAGAAGGTTTCCCTCGGCTCTTGCCAAAGCCCTGATAATCAAACACAAAGTGACTTGCCCCGACACAATCCCGCAACAACCGTAGATGGGCGAGGCGATGACCGACATTTCCGGCATTGCCATGAAACCAGATGAACAACGGGTCAAGTGCACCAGTCAATGTCTGCCGGCTGGGAACATACCAACCATGCAACATGCGATTATCAGCTCCACCAAACCATATGTCTTCATACGGTAAGCCATAGTCCTGCGGTGACGCTTTCACCTGCGTACTAGGGTGAAAGACAAAGGCATTTTTCAACCGGGTGATCGGGGAACTCAGCAGCGAACCCAGTAGCGCACTCACCGAGGCCCGAGCGATTTTCCAGTTCGTCGTGTTTGTCTCACTCGCCATTGACTTGATAATGTCACGCGCTTCATTCATGCTTCAGACTCACATCGTCGGAGAGATTATAGCGACGTTAGAAAAAATTCGCAGCCAGGAGGGGTGTCATGTCGGATAAAGTTATCATCGAAGTGCGGATTAACGAATACGCGATGCGGGATGAGAATCCGAACGTGCCATATTCGCCCGAAGAAATTTCTACTCAAGCACTAGAATGTTGGCGCGAAGGCGCGTCGATTATTCACTACCATGCACGCGATCCTAAGACCGGTGCGCCAGCATCGGATGCAAAACTCTATGCCGACACCGTACGCCACATCAAAGAAAAAAGCGATGTGATCACCATGCCCACACTCGGCGCATGGTGGCTACCGTCCGTAGAAGCGCGTATTGCCCATATCGTCGAGATGGCCAAAGACCCAATGACCAAACCGGACTTTGGCCCAATCGACATGGCAACTAGTAACGTTGATACCTACAATCCTCAGGCAAAACGTTTTAAGACCAATGAAACTGTTTACCTAAATACGACCAAAACATGGCAGTTCTTCGCCGAAACCATGAAGTCGGTCGGCGTCAAACCGATTCAGGCATTGTGGAATGTCTCTTCTATTCGCACCACGCAAGCATTTGTTGATATGGGTATCTTTACTGAACCGGTCTACTGCGAACTGGTGCTTACAGAAGACTGGTTGCTCAGCGGCCATCCCGGAACCATCAAAGGCATGCAAGCGTTTCTCGATTTTCTGCCACAGAAACAGCATTGGCAGTGGTCAGTGCTGTGTGTCGGTGGCACCCTCCTCCCGCTTGTTGCGGCAGCCATTGAACGTGGCGGACACGTGTCGATCGGCTTGGGTGATTATCCCTATCCTGAATTAGAACGGCCGACGAACGCTCGACTCGTTGCCCGTGTTGCGCAAATTGCCCGCGAGATAGGTCGTGAAGTTGCGACACCAAAAGAAGCACGACAGATGCTAGGGTTAGCATAGGTATGATAGCGCTCCAGCAGTGTAAGGGACTTGTCATTCTGAAGCCTCTTCGGCAAGCCTAGGATAAACTATGGCCGAAGAATCTCTCGTCTCTAAGATCAAGGGAGAGTATTACTATGAAAGGACTTGACACCATTACTCCGCATCCGATCGTACAGATGTGCTGGGTTGTCGACAACATGGAAGCTGCCGCCATGCAGTGGGTAAAAACTATGGGGGCAGGTCCCTTCTTCTTGTTACCACACATCCAGTTAGATGAACTTACCTATCGTGGGAGATCCGCTCAGCTCGATCAATCTTCCGCAGTAGGCCAGTGGGGAGCAGTTCAAGTCGAATTGTTTCAGCAGCACTGCAACAATCCATCAGGAGCGCGCGAGATGTTCGCTCCTGGGCAGACTGGCCTTCAGCATATCACCTGGTTTGTCGACGATATTGATGCCGAGACACGACGATTGAATGCGCTGGGGTTTGACACTGTCATGACGTGTCGCTTGCCCGCAGTCGGCGGGTTGCGGTTAGCGTGGTACGACACGCGGAAAATCTTGGGTGCGATGGTTGAAGTGTACGAAGAAGGCGACCTCATGCGGCGGTTTTACAAACGCGTCGCCCGCGCAGCCGAGGGATGGAACGGCGAGAATCCAGTGCGGTCGTTGTAACAGGCTGACCAACAATACAATCCTGATTACGTCTCATTCTAGAGCTTTAGCTCCGGGCGGCGAGGGTGCCAATCTCGAGTCATTCGTTGTAGTGTCTAGCGAGCCAGTATTATGTGCACCTCTGTGCCCCGCTCCCCTTTGACTCTTGCGCTCCGCGCTTCTAAGGTGACAGGGGTTGCGCGGTAGATCGTTGAACATTTCACAGGTAGTGAGGAACAGGCATGGCCACGACGGATCCGATCGAGAAAGATCTGGAAAAGCAAATCATCGCAACGCAAAAGCGATTCCAAAAAGCGATGCAGGCACGCCTGGCATACATGAGCCTGCCTTCGAAAGAGCGCTATTTCGCAGTGCTATCGTTACTGGTGACGAAGCTGGAAGATGTGGACAAGCCCTTGCGTGATGTCTTGCAAGATGTGTTGATCGAATCGGCTCCGTATATCGCCGACGAACTGAAGACCTAGGAAACGTGGTGCGTGGTACGTGGTACGTGAAATCTGATGCAACAGACGTAACACGCAATACGCTGTACGTTTCACGTTTCTCCTATTCCCTACTATGTTACGCCTCGACTTTTTGCTATCCAGAAAGTATTACCGCCGAAGAGGAGGACGACTATGGCCGGAAATATCAACCAAGTGTCAGACGCAACGTTTGACAGTGAAGTACTCAAATCGACCGTTCCCGTACTGATCGATTTTTGGGCGCCATGGTGTGGCCCCTGCCGCGCGATCGCTCCAATTGTCGACGAGCTGGCTGGTGAGTATGCCGGAAAACTTAAGGTCGTGAAGATGAACGTCGATGACAATCCACGAACCCCGGCACAGTACGGAGTGCGTGGAATTCCCAATTTGATTCTGTTCAAAGATGGCCAAGTCGCACAGCAAATCGTCGGTGCTGTGCCCAAAGCTCAGCTCGTCAAAGCAATCACAACGGTGGTTGTGTAAGCTACAATCAGAACAAAAACCGCCTGGTACTCACATTTAGTGCCAGGCCCATTGCCAGCATCACCGTCAAGAGAGATGACCCGCCATAGCTGAGCAGCGGCAAGGGTACGCCGACAACGGGGAGAATACCGATATTCATCCCAACGTTAATCAGTAATTGCCAGAAAATGATAGCGGCGCCGCCTAGCGCAACGAGTGACCCAAAGCGATCGCGAGCTTTCCAGGCAATAACGAGAAGTCGCGCTAACAACGCTCCGTACAACGCGAAGAGGGTACACACGCCGATAAATCCCCACTCTTCGGCCAGCACCGCGAAAATGAAATCCGTGTGTTTCTCTGGAAGGAAATCGAGCCGATTCTGCGTCCCTTGCAGAAAGCCTTTTCCCCACAGCATGCCAGAGCCAATGGTAATCTTCGACTGAATCATGTGATACCCAGTTCCCAGAGGATCCATGTCTGGATGCAAGAACGATAAAATGCGCTGTTTCTGATATGGCTTCATTTGATGCCAAAGCAGTGGCAACAGTCCTCCCGCGGCAGCGCCTAACGTCGCAAGTGAACTCAAGCGAATCCCCGCAGCAAAGACCAGCGTCATCGCCACGAAGCCGATGATCGTGGCGGTCCCCAAATTTGGTTCAGCCAACACCAACCCCATCGGGATCGCCACTAATACCCCGGGATAGATCAGGTCACGCAAATTGTATCCAGTCGGAGGTATCACGAGATGAAAATACTGAGCAAGCACAAGCAGTGAGGAAACTTTAGCCAATTCTGAAGGCTGCAACGAAAAGGCGCCTAGATTGATCCAACGGCGCGCACCACCACCGAACGACCCGATAATCGGCACCAGGAGTAACAACAAGAGAGTGATCCCATAGAAGAAATAACTCAGTCGTTCGAGTTCTCGATAATCGACGGCAAACACGAACATCATGCCAAACAGCCCGAGCCCTGCCCAACTGATCTGTCGCATTGCCAAAGGGCTCAGTCGTGCGTGCCCCTCAAACGTCGCGCTCGAAACACCCATAATCCCAATGCCCACCAGCACAAGGACGAGCGCAAACAAGAGCCAATCGAAATGCACGAGAAGTCGTCTATCGAACATCGCCTGCCTGCTTGTGCTCACTGCGGGTGGCAGTAAAATATGCTTCTAACACTTCACGCACAATCGGCGCGGCAACCTGCCCGCCACCGGCACCCGCGTGCTCGATCAAGCATGCCACCGCAACCTCTGGCGCTTCATAAGGAGCAAAAGCAATAAACCAGGCATGGTCACGATACTGGCGTGCGAGCACCTTGCCTTTTCCCCGTGTACCAGAAATCACTTGCGAGGTCCCGGTTTTCCCGGCGACCATAACATTAGCCAGCTTCGCTTTCTTCCCTGTTCCCGTACTGCTATTCACCACATCTCGCATGCCGTCACGGACTAACTGTAAGACCTCAGGACGAATCTTTGTTTCCCGCAGCACTTCGGGTGCATACTCTTTGCTTGTCTCCCCTCCGACCCCGATCGTCTGTTTCACCAAATGAGGACGATACACCGTCCCGCCATTAGCTACGGTCGCTGCCACCACCGCCATCTGCAACGGAGTTGCTGTGACATACCCTTGGCCGATTACCACTGAGAGGGTTTCGCCGGGGAGCCAGGGCGATTTGAGAAACTGGCTTTTCCAGCTGGCATCAGGAATCAACCCTGACGCCTCGTGATCCAGGCCCACGCCTAAGGGGCTCCCCAGGCCGAAGCGGCGGGCATAATCGGCGATATTCTGAATCCCGAGCCGTTGTCCGACTTGATAAAAATACACGTCACAGGAGTGAGCAATGGCTTGTTGCAGGTTGAGACTCCCGTGCCCTCGTCGTTGCCAACAATGAAAGAAGTGCCGTCCATATGGCAATCCACCAGAACAATGAAAGCGGGTAGCCGGCGTAATGACGCCCTTTTCTAGCGCGGCTGCCGCCATCATGACCTTAAACGTCGATCCCGGTGGATACTGTCCTTGAATCGCACGATTATTGAGGGGATGCAGCGGATCATCAACTAAGGCACGCCATTCATCGACGTGAATGCCGCGCGCAAATAGATTGGGATCGAACGTCGGGTGGCTCGCCATCGCCAGCACTTCGCCGCTATTCACTCCCAGGACCACGATCGCGCCCTCTTTACCTTGCAGCGCCGTTTCGGCAGCACGCTGGAGGTTCGCATCAAGCGTCAGGACCAGACTGTCACCAGCCTTTGCTTCCTCTTCCCCTAGCACCCGTAACCGTTGACCGTTGGCATCCACCTCAATCTGTTGCCCTCCGCCTCGTCCGCGGAGTTGGGGTTCCCACCGTTTCTCGATGCCAAATTTGCCGATACTGTCACCAAGGCGATATCGGGGGAACCGCTCGAGTTCGCGCCCATTCACCTCTCCGACATAACCGAATGCATGCGCAGCAAAGCCGTCGGGCGGGTATACGCGTTTCGAACCGACCTCAATACTCACACCGGGTAGCTCGACCTGATGCGCTTCGACGGCCACCAACGCTTCTCTCGTCACATCTTGTGCTAACACTACTCCTTGATATGGCAACCGCCGCAAGTCGTGCGGTAGCGACGTCGCGCTCACCAGCATGGGGTCTCTCAAATAGCCAGCCACCGTCTTCAGTGTCGTTGAGACGTCGCGGACATCTTCCGGCACCAAGACCACATTAAAAGCGGGACGGTTATCGACCAGTACCCGCATGTGGCGGTCGTAGATGACTCCGCGCAGCGGAGGTGTACGCTTTAATCGCAGGCGATTGTTTTCGGAGAGAATACGAAAGTCTTGGCCTTCGAGTCCTTGCAATTGCCAGAGGCGCGCAACCAAGAGGCCAAAAGCCAAGAGAATGAGGACGCCGATGGCACCAAGGCGCACCGCAATGGGAGGAGCAGGATCTTGCAGGCCAAGTGGGGCAATTCTGGCCTCGCGCATTTATCCTTCGTAATCGGCAAGTTCTCCGCGATAGAGGACCGTAAAAACAACTGGAGTCACCAACATCGCCACCGTGGCATCCCACATGATATAACGGGCGACCATGGGCTGAACAAGGAAAGCGAAGCGACCGAAATCAGTCAATAATAACACTGCGCTGGTCTTGAGGACCACACCGAGAAAGACCATACACAGGACTGCCACCGGATTGTTCAACCATAACTGTCGCGCAATCGCACTTACCATGGCAAACACCAAGCTCATCGCAAACGCATTCGTTCCCACCGGCGCGCCAGAACAACTGTCCAGGCTATAGCCGAGAAAAAAGGCTGCCGCTGCCCCGCCAACGGATCGGTGATTGATGCCAAGATAGACACACAAGATCAAGAGAAAATCTGGCACAATAGGGAGACGTTGTGTAAGCGAGGTCTGCAACAACACCGCAAGCAAGCCGCTGACGACGAGCAACACCAGAGACAATTTGTCGCGTTCCGCAGTTCCAGGCGTATCATTCTGCGGCCCGGACAACTCCGGGTGCCACCACGAGGACTTCTTCGACCTTGGCGAGATCGACACTGAGTTTAACCTCCACATCTTGAAAAATCCCACCGTCTTGTGTTCCTACCCGCTCGACGGTGCCAATCACTTGGTCTTTGGGAAAAATTCCATCTTGTCCTGAAGTCAGAACCGCATCGCCAACAATCACCTCGTCTAGTCGCGCGACGTACTTGAGGGTACAGCTCCCTTCGCGCGTTCCAGAGAGGATCCCATGCGTCCGTGTGTGAGAAAGCAGGGCATCAACAGCGCTATTGATGTCGGCAACGAGGAGCACTCGTGCGGCATTAGGGGTTGCAGAAATCACTTGTCCAACAACCCCAGAGGGGGCAAGCACAGCCATGCCTTTTGTTACTCCCTGATTGCTCCCTTTGTCCAACACAATAGTTTTCACCCATGCAATAGGACTGCGTCCGACGATACGCGCGGACACGGCTTGGCCCCTATCCCCGCCCAAGCGGTGCTGTAGCTCTAACAGGCGACCTAACCGCTGGTTAGCTAGTTCAACCTCTCCTGCGCGGCGTGCCGTATTTTCTAGATCCCGTACTCGCTGCCGTAACTGCTCGTTCTCCTGACGCAAGGCCCAAAGGGCGACATAGTGATCCCACGCGAGGCCGACATAATTGCTGACTGCAGTCACGCCAACTTGCAATGGATGCATCACTTCAAGGAGCACCACGCCCACAGGATCGATGGGGGCTGCAGCCCGGCGGTTCACTGCCGCAAGTCCAAGCGAAACTAACAGAAAGAAGGCGCACGACAGTACAACTCGGTAACGATGAAAAAACCGGAACATGAATCGCACTCAGCCGAGGACATACCTCGTAGTTATTGTATCGCTAGTTCTTTGAGCAAAGAAAGTTCGTCCAATGCTTTACCTGCCCCCATCACCACCGCGGTTAAAGGATCATCGGCAACTACTACAGGAAGTCCAGTCTCCTCACGTAATAAAACGTCAAGATTGCGAAGCAAGGCGCCCCCGCCAGCAAGCACGATACCTTTATCCACGATGTCAGAGGCAAGTTCAGGCGGCGTCCGTTCTAACGCGATTCGCACGGCTTCGACGATCTGGTTGATCGACTCGAGGAGAGAGTCACGAATCTCTTCGTCTGTGAGCTGTACGGTTTTTGGCACTCCGGCAACAAGATCGCGCCCTTTGATCTCCATCGTCTGGATGTCATCCCCTGGGTATGCCGAGCCAATTGTGATCTTAATCAACTCAGCCGTACGTTCTCCAATCAACAGGTTATACTTGCGTTTGATATATTGGATGATTGCCTCATCCATCTTGTCCCCCCCTACACGAATGGAACGAGAGAAGACCACCCCAGCTAACGAAATAACCGCAACTTCGGTCGTCCCACCACCGATGTCAACAATCATATTACCAACAGGCTCGGTAATAGGTAAACCAGAGCCGATCGCCGCCGCCATCGGCTCTTCCATAAGATAGACTTCCCGTGCCCCCGCTAGCTCTGCTGATTCTTTGACCGCACGCTTTTCGACTTCGGTAATCCCGTTCGGAACACAAATTACCACCCGCGGTCTGACTAAATGTTTCCGGTGGTTATGGACTTTCCCAATAAAATACTTGAGCATGGCCTCAGTAATCTCGAAATCGGCAATCACACCGTCTTTTAGAGGCCGAATCGCCACAATATTGCCAGGCGTACGCCCGAGCATCCGTTTTGCTTCAAGTCCTACTGCAAGTACCCGTCTTCCTCCACGAACGTCTTTTTGCACGGCAACTACTGATGATTCATTACAGACAATTCCTTGCCCCCGAACATAAATAAGGGTATTAGCTGTGCCAAGATCAATAGCGAGGTCATTCGAAAGAATCCCCCACAACGAGAAACCCATGTTTTAATTCCTTTTGTTCCATCATAGAAAACTCGCGTCAAGCTTGCAAAACAAGGTTATTAGCAAAAACCGTTTCCATCAGCAAGTCCTTATCAGGCCGTTGCTTTTCTTTTCTTTGTTGATTATGGCTTTAAACAGAAAGGATTCAACCTATGCTTGACTTTATGCGCAAACGGGCGCAGTCGCCGTGGATTAAAGTCGTATTTGTGATTATCGTCCTCGTGTTTATCTTTTGGGGATTCGGTAGCTCGTTTCGCAACGGCTCTTCGGTCGAAGGGATCGCTACCGTCGGTAAGGAAACGATTTCCCAGCGCGAATTTCAGCGGGCCTATGACAACCTCAAGGCTATGTATCGAGATGCCTACAAGGACCACTTTACCCCCGACCTGATCCAAGCATTGAACTTAAAACAGCAAACGTTGGATCAGCTCATTAATAGCAAGCTGCTACAACAAGAGGCGCGCCGGATTGGCTTTACCGTCGATGACATGGAACTGCGCGATTCCATTCGCAACATCTCGATCTTTCAGACTAACGGCCAATTCAACCAAATGCAGTATCTCCGTGTACTCAATTACCTCCGTATGAGCCCTGGGGAATTTGAAGGCGGACAACGCGGCGACCTACTGCAGAAAAAACTCCAGCGCCTGATTACCGACGCCGTTCCCGCCACCGAGGAGGAAACCAAAGAGTTGTACCGCCTCGGTCAGGAACGCGTGAACGTGTCTTTTGTCAAGATTGCGTCAGCCGATTTGTTAGGACAGGTCACGATCGAAAAGAAGGAAAGCGAGGAGTATTACAACTCTCACCGTGAGTCATTCCGCGAGCCAGAACGCGTGCGCTTCACCTATATCGCCTATCCGCCGGCGCATTTCGAGTCGCAGGTTCAAGTGAGTCCGCAGGACGAGGAAGCTTTTTACAATAACCACAAAAACGATCGCTTCACGACCCCCGCGCAAGTCCATGCTCGTCACATTTTGTTCAGTGTCGAACAAGGTGCTACAGACGCAGACAAAGCAAAAATAAAAGAGACCGCCACTGGAGTGCTTACGCGTGCACGTACAGGAGAAGACTTTGCAACCCTAGCGAAGACCTATTCGCAAGATCCAGGCACCGCGCCCAAAGGCGGCGATCTTGGGTTTTTTCCCCGGGGCCGTATGGTCAAAGAATTCGAAGAAGCCGCGTTTAACCTCTCGGCAGGCAGCATCAGCAACCTCGTCGAAAGTCAGTTCGGCTACCACATTATCAAAGTTGAAGCGGTTGAGGCGGAGCGGGTGCGTTCGCTGGAGGAAACACGAGCGGAGATCCACCAAGAACTCGTGCGCGAAGCCGCTTCGGAACGCGCGCGCGCGCAAGCTGATGCCGATCATGACAAAGCCACGGATGGGAGCAAGCTGGCGGAGACCGCTGCGGCTGCAGGACTCACTGTCGGTGATACTCCTTTAGTGAGCCGTGACGAAACGATTCCCGAGCTTGGCCGCCAACCCGAGTTGATCCACACTGCCCTCACGCTTGCGGTCGACCAGGTCAGTGCGCCGATGAAAGCGGGAGATGTGTGGTATCTCTTGTCTCCACGAGAGAAGGTCGCTAGCACGATCCCAGAGTTCGTCGCGGTCACTGAGGAAGTGGAAAAGCGTGCGCGCAACGACAAGGCGGAACAACTGGCAAAAACGAAAGCGGACGCGCTCTTAGCGCAACTGAAGGAGAAGAAGGATCTCGCACTTGTAGCAGCAGAAGAGAAGCTGTCGGTCGAAGAGACTGGCCCCTTCACCCGCCAAGGCAGTTATGTGCCAAAGATGGGCAATCTACCGGAATTTAAGAAAGATGCGTTTCGCTTGACCCCAGAGTCGCCCATCGCTCCGCAAGCTTACGTCTGGGGTGGCAGTGCGTTCGTTGCCGTACTCAAAGAGCGCCTCCCTGCCAATACCGCCGATTTTGACAAACAGAAAGAGCACCTGCGCGAAGACTTACGCAAACGCAAACAAGCTGCTGTATTTGAAGATTTCCTCAATACGTTGAAAAAAAATGCGACCGTGGTACCCAATATGAATGCGTTACTGAAGATCCCTGCGTGAAGGAGTATCTATCAGTGACTTCGCTATGGACATTGTTACGTCTGATCTTTGAGACAGGAGGAAAAATACATATGCTCGCCATCGGCGCTCCAGCTCCGGATTTTACCGTGCAAACACACGAAGGCAAAAACCTCTCGCTCGCAAGTTTGCGAGGGAAAAAGGTCCTGCTGTGGTTTTACCCTAAAGCCGACACCCCTGGCTGAACGGCAGAAGGTCGCGGGTTCCGTGACCAGATCGAGGAGTTTCGTTCACGTAATGTCGAGGTGTTGGGGGTCAGCTTCGACTCTGTTGCCGAGAATGCTGCGTTCGCACACAAGTACAACTTCCCCTTTCCGCTTCTCTGTGACACTGACCGTGTGATTGGCCTGGCCTATGGCGCTTGCGGCAATGCCAAAGCAGGGTTCGCCAATCGCATCAGTTACGTGATCGATGAGAACGGCACCATTCTCAAAGCCTATGCATCGGTCAGCCCGCGCAGCCATCCGGCTGAAGTGCTGGCGGATCTAGTAAGTTGAACAGCAGCAGGTTGAAACGTTATCTTTCGGCGGTCAGCGGTCAGCTCTCGGCTTCTGGCGGAGTCTTGAACTCTACTGCTTTTGGCTGACCCCTGAAGGCTGATCACTGAGTGCTTCTTTTGCTCAAGGCTGAGAGCTGACCGCTGAGTGCTGAATGCTTCCTGAGAGCTGAACACGGATCGTTAATCCCGTCGTGCAGCAAACACTGCTGCTTCATACACCACTTTCAGTGGGACCTGCTTTTCTTGGGCAAGGCGTTTACAATCCTCGTATTCTGGAGCCGCTTGTTCTCGGCCGTCAGGACTATGGGCGATTTTGACGCGCACGTCTCCATATGGTGTCGTCACATTCCTACTCTCACGCCGTAGGGCTACGCGTTCGACCCTGTAGGAACGGATACCCAACGTTGACGTTTCAGCAAAAATGATCGTACTCAACCGTTCACGATCTACTGGCTCGCATAACACTTGTAACAGTATCCCAGGGCGATTCTTTTTCATGTGAATCGGTGAAAGAAACACATCGCGAGCGCCGGCCGCAAATAACCGTTCCATTACATATTCGTACATTTCCGGATTGAGATCGTCGATGTTGGTCTCAAGCATCACAAATTGTTCTTGGTGCACGTGTTCGTGATGTAATCCCAACACAATCCGAAGGAGATTCGGTCGGTCGGCAAAGGTTCGCTCCCCGGCACCGTACCCGACTGCGGAAGGCACGAAAGCGGGCAGTGCGCCGCGTTGGGCAAGAGCGGCAACAATCGCCGCGCCCGTTGGCGTGACCATCTCCGCCTCACCGTCACCTAATCGCACCGGGATACCTTTCAGTAACTCAACCGTTGCGGGACCAGGAAGGGGAAGAATTCCATGCCGTGAGGGAACTAGTCCCTGCCCCATCGGCAGTGGTGACACGTAGATTTCTTCGACCCCTAAGAAGTGCAGACCAAAAGCAGCACCGACAATATCGATGATCGAGTCAATCGCACCGACCTCATGAAAATGCACCGCCTCGGGGGCAACGCCATGCACCCGGCCTTCTGCTTCAGCCAGCACGGTGAAGATTCGTAACGACTTCTCCTTCACCTGCGGAAGCAAACCACTCTCTTGCAACATCCGCGCGATCGCATGAAAACTACGTTCGTGCAGAGGGTCATGAACCTCGACAGTGAATTTGGTCGCGCGAATCCCACTCAACATGCGTTCGCTCTGATGCAAATGATAGCCAGGCAACGGCAGTTTGCGTAATTCTTCGTGCAACGCATCAAGCGGTACGCCCAGGTGCAACAGCGCGCCGACCGTCATGTCACCACTCATACCGGAGAACGCATCAAAATATGCGACATTCATGTTGTTTCTCCTCGTGTATGGCGCGTCATACGGCAAGTGCAAACGTTTACGAATCCGCCAAGACAAACTTAATTGGCACTTCCACCCAGCTATCGACAGGGGTTCCGTCAAGTTGCGCAGGGATAAATCGCCAGCTGTCACGCACTGTACGTGTGGCAGAGTCATCCAACAACGAGAACCCCGAAGAGTGGGCGATCTCGACATTCGCCACACTGCCATCTTGACGAACGAGCACCCGGAGTACGACTTCACCCTGCGCACCGATGCGGCGTGCAATCAGCGGATAGGGTGGTTTGGGGTTGACGTTGTAGTCAGGAGAAGCGGACGGTCTCCCCGCACCTGTTGTCCCAGCCGCATTCCTAGTACGTCCTTCGGCTGTTGCCAAGCGAGTATTATGGCCCAAATATTCACCACCTGGGCTATCTTCATTAGCGATCGAAGGAGCGGTCTCGCTAGCTGAGGATGGTTCAGTCACCGGGAAAGACTCGGGTTGTACGGGCGGCACGACCAGCGCTGTCTGCGCAGGCTCTTCTTTTGCCGGAGCAGGAGGCATGAACCGAGGCTTTACCTTAGGCTTAGCTGGAGGGGGTGACGCCGCACGGATCAATTTCTTCTCAGTGGTACTTCGCGCTGCAGGCGGCATTGATCGTGATGTCTCGCGGGCTACAGTCTTCGGAGCAGGCGCCGGCTCGGAAGTCTGGGCGGCACCCGACAGCTCTTGGATAGGAAGAGGAATCGCACGTTGCAAGAGGGTCACGTGTAAGTGAGGTGCGGCGTAATGCGGAAGGGTAACGACGACCGATGCCGCTATTCCTAACAGGCAGATATGTAAAACACAGACCAGTGCGCCTGCATAGAGGGTTGGGCGTATCTGCAACCACATACTCTGGAGCCTACTAGAGAGAGACTGATAGCTTAACTGAAGAAGAAGCCTTGAACGAAGCCGATATCTATCACAATCCATGTCCCAAACACTGCACTGAGAGTTCCTGTCGCCAACCGAAGCGTTTGACTCACATTATACAACCGCGGCATCGCGTAGGAAAAGAAGAAGCCCATCAATACGCTGACGAGTCCCATCCCTAACACCGAGCCTGCGCCGAAAATCCCGATATAGGCAAGGCCGAGAGTCGGCGAAGGAATCGTCGCAAGGACAATCAACATGAGAGCGGCGCTACCGGCAAGGCCGTGGACCATGCCAATCACAAGTGGTTTTATGCCTAGACGCAATCGATGTGAGTGACTATGACCCATATCATCAGCATGGGCATGCACATGGGTATGCGTAGCGCCGTCATGATGATGACTGTGGACGTGAATGCGTCTGCGCCACCAGTCAGCGAGAGTGGCAAGACCCAAGCTCACCAGCATCACACCAACTAAACATTCGAGTGACATCTCGAGCGGCGCAGGAATTCGTTGCTTCATGCCTAAGACGACAAGCCCCACCAGTAATAACGTCATAGTATGACCAAGCCCCCAGAACAGACCAAGCCAGAGGGAACGCCAGGGAGACTGTTCACGGGTCACAATGGTTGAGACTGCAATAAGATGGTCAGAGTCGAAAGCATGCTTCAATCCGAGTGCGAATCCTAATCCCAATGTTGCGAGTGGAGTCACGACGCCTCCCGTTTGTTCAGCCGTCGTTTTCCTACCATGAAACCTAGAGCAATGTCATTAGCCTTAGACGTAACCCCCGGCTGTTGTTGTTTCTACAAGCGTTCAGCCATCAGCTCTCAGTAAAAACGAGGAGCGCTCCCTGCTGCGTTTTCCCGCCTATCTGACGACTGACAACTGATAACTGACTGATTGCTTTTCTCCTATTACGGAGAGAGGACGGGAGTCAGATGTCACTTGCGTGAGGAACTCAAACCAGACCAATAGACACGTTGGCGGACGGCAAAAAAAGAGTATCATAGTGACCCATGAAGTATGTGTGTTATCTGCTCCTCCTGGCATTTAGTTTAGTATTGGTGCTGCCCCTACATGCTCGTGCGCAAATCTCTCCCTACTCTGCTCCCCAGGGGAACGTCGGCTCGTGGAGTTGGGACAAGCCATCAGCCAGGCACGCGGACGACAGTGAGGATCGAGAGCCAGGAGAAACCTCATGGGAGCGGATGCAGGCTGAACGAGCGCCGGTTGCGAAAGAATACCCCCGTCAGGAAGTCCTCAAAAGCCTCTCACCCCTCAGAGTGTGGCGATGGTGGCGTGGAGAGAAGAAAACCGACTCCGTGGACTCAACCGCAGAAGAACCTCACTCCAATTCCACAGAAAAAGAAATACTCGACGACTCCCAAGAACCACCACCAGAAGAAGAATGAAGAAAACTTCCGTCCGGGTTCTGATGATTAAAGACTGAGGGAACTGATCGAGTAGGTTCTCTTCATCAGTAGAGATGACAGGTGAGCGAGAGCTCGTCATTCCGGGGAATAACCAGAGGCCAATGCTCACTCCTCCTGGATACCCGCTTTCGCGGGTATGACGAACCGGGCTCTTCAAAATCAGTGTGACGAACAACTCGTTCTCTTCTTGCTATTTCATCGGCGAAAACTCAGTTGGACTGAGGAATTTATTGCTTTGATGCAGCACGACACCGCGTAATTTTTTCATTACCTCGGCACGCCGCGGATCTTTTGCCCATTTACTCCACTTCTCTTGACGTTCATTCAGATCATTATACGCCCACAAATGAACGACTTGATTGAGCTCCCCAGCCTCGGAGTACCAGAAGCCGACTGGTTTGAGCCCATATTCTGCTACCCCAGGCAGAATCATCGATCGTGCAACCTCCAAATATTCAGCTAATCCACCAACCACAAGCTGATACGTGCGCAGTTCGTAAATCATGATTGAGTCCTCCTGGTGCTGCATGTATCCTACCTCGATGAGATGTCAAGAGAGGAGAACCGCATGGCACTTGATCCGCAAAAAACTGCACTCTTGGTGATTGATGTGCAGAACGAATACTTCGATGGTAAATGGCCGATCCCAGATGGAACGGTCGCATTGGAGCGCATCGAACAGGCAATTGATACCAGTCAAAGCGCCGGGGCAACGGTTGTCTACGTCCAACATGCCGTACTCAATCCAGAACGTGGTATCTTCATTCCAGGGTCGCATGGGTTTGAGTTGCACGCGCATTTACAGCCTCGTGCCAATGACCCGCGTGTCGTGAAGAATTACCCTGGCTCATTTAACAAAACCGACCTCGAAAACACGTTATGTCAACGCGGTATCAACACGATTATCATCTCCGGGTACATGACCCACATGTGTTGTGATACCACTGCGCGCGAAGGCTTTCAGCGCGACTTTCGCGTCTTGTTCCTTAACGATGCCACTGCCACTCGCGACGGCCAGCATGTCACTCTTGGCAAGATTGATCACAACGAGTTGCACCGCACGACATTGATTACTCAAGCCTCGATGTTTTCGCAGGTGCTGCCGACCAGTGAGTACGTTGAGATGATAGGTGCAAAGTAAAGCGCAAAGCGAGAGCGGGTGTTCCGTGTTCTGTGTTGCGTGATGAATTTGTAGCGTGCGCTGCACACGTTTATCCAGTCGTTTGTTTTCACTCGCGTGTATAGCGCACGCTCCAGGAGCTAACCGCCTGGCTGCTGATAGCTAAAAGACCTTAAAACACCAACCTCCCTGCCTGCTCCTGCGCGTCGATACGACTTTCTAGTTCTGGCGAGAGCTGAATCTTACGCTCTTCGGGGAATTTCTCGCGATCGAGTGATGGACGTAAGTAAAACTCTTCAGGTGAGTTGAGCACCATCAGCGTCTTGGGCGGTTCGAGGAACCACTCGCGTCGCATAAAGCCGGGGCTAAAGAAAATCTTCTGGTCTTCTTCTGACCACGTTCGCGGGAGAATCCCATGAATGGACGCCGAAAGCAGATCGATACTCATATCCCACCACAAATCGAAGAGCACCGCGTAGCCATGATCGCCAAGCGCAGGATTGGCGCGGACTCCAGTCCGTGCATTGATGAAGATGAGATTCCCTTCTGCATCATACTCTTCGATACGCAGCGGAAAGAACGACTGTTGATCAAGCCAGTAAATGATCTTGCTCATGTAATACTTGCCCAACCACTCGGTCCGCGGGATGGCCTCGACAACATAACACTTCACGCCACCGTCGGTCGTGTACAGTGGATAATCATTGCCCATCAGTTTGACATCGCTCGCTTTGACATCAATGTAATTTCCCTTGTCGTCAGTGAGGGTCGTACTTTGCTTGGTCACTGGAAAACGCACAGTGTGATAGAGAATGTCGGTCCCGAGGATGCGCCACTTATATTCCCAGGCATCGCGACCGAGCAAATCGTCGAACGTCGATGCGCTGTTCGGCAAACGATCCTGGCGTCGAGGTTGCGGCTGACGACGAATGCGGCGTAGAGAAGGTGAATAGGCAAATAAATCTAACTTGGTGGTAAAAGTCTGATCGTTGCGATAACCAACATACAGTGTCTGGTTTCCGTATCGTTCTGGCGGCGCGACGGATTGACTGAGCCAACGATAAATTTCCTTTCCAGGTTGTGTGCTGTACAACTGCTCGGCAAATCCGTCTCGAGGAAGATAGAGGATGGGAATAATTGTCACTCGTTGATCCATGAAGCCGGTATTGGTCACTGTCCCGGCTATATCAATCAACGTACAGTTCCAGTACGGCGAGTGCGGATACTCCATGGAGCGGAGTCCCATCTCTTCCGCCGTATATGGCGCAGTGAAGGGAAATTTTTCGGCAGGAAGATATGGAAACTGACTATCACGTGGAGTGTCAGAGCGAAGATCAAGTCCTGCCTTTTCTTCGGCTGACATCTCGGTCAGTGTTTTCCAGGTTTTCGGCTTTGTCCCGTTCGTGTTTTTTTCCGGACTCTGGGTCCTAGCCTCTGGACCCTGAACTGTCTTCTGGGCCCTCGCCCGAGGCGGTAGTACCCATACCGACAGAACGAAAATGACAATCCACGTACACATTTTTCGTGTCATGGCCCTTTGCCCTCTGCCAGTGTGGTTTCAAACACCAGATGACCGGCTGCTTCTTGTGCACGAATGCGAGTCAGTACTTCCGGCGCTACTTCAATCTTCCGCGCCTGAGGAAACTTACCGTCGTACAAGAGCGGTCGTAAATAGAACTCCGCTGGTGTACCGACAAAGGCTTGCGTCTTTAGTGGATACATAAGCCATTGCCGCCGCATAAAATCAGGACCAAACACGACTTCTTGATCTTTTGCCGACCACTCCTTCACTAAATGTGCATCGTGGAGGCTATAACTCATCAGATCAAGTGAGAGATCATAGTACAACGAGAGCAGCGCTGCATATCCTTTGTCTTTCAGGGCTGGATTCTCTTGCTTCGCCACTCGGACTTCAACCACGACAAGTCGCCCTTCCTTGTCGTACTGCTCAATACGTAATGGATAGAAATAGTGGCGGTCCAGCCAGTAGATCATCCTGCTCGCACTGTAATTCGGTAGCCAATCTTGTCGCGTCGTACCTTCGATCACATAACATTCCACTCCACCATCGGCGCGATAGAACGGATAGGTGTTGCCCATCATCTTGAGCTGGTCAGCAGGAATGTCGGTAAACTTTCCCTCAGGGCTGGCAAGCGTAATCACCGGACGTGTGTTGGGAAGTCGTACGGTCTCGTATAGCACATCTGTCCCTAAGAATTTCCAGGAAAACTCCCAGGCATCGCGGCCAACGATGTCGTCAAACGACTGTACGTTATTGGGAAAGCGTTCACCTCGACGAGGTTGTGGCAAGCGCCGGACTCGGCGGAGCGAGGGCGCATAGGCAAAGTAGTCAAGCTTAGTCGTCGCTTTCAGATCAGTCCGGTACAGAATCCATAAATCTTGCGCACCGAGACTCTCAGGTGGTGAGGTGTAGTAAAACACCATGCGATAGTAATCTTTCCCCGGTGTCGCACGAATCTGGGCCGGTACCCCACCTTCTGTCGCGCTATTTTCAAGCATGTAGAAGTTCACACCGATAGTGATTCCTTGATTAAGATACCCGCCACTCGTCATCGCTCCAAATGTATCCGCCATCGCATGTGACCATCTCGATACGTGCGGAAATTCCATTGACCGATACGCCATTTCCTCTGCTGTGTAGGATGGCGTAAAGGGATACTTCTCTGCCGGAATATACGGAATCTGCGCATCGCGTGGGGTATCAGTACGCAGATCAATCTCAGCTTTTTCTGCCGTCGACAACTCTTCGACGATCTTCCATGTTTTGCCGCCAGGGCCTTTTTCGGCAGCGGATAGATCTCCAGCGACGACAAACACAAGCGCGAACCAAAGCGGACAGAAAACAAATGTCACCGTAGCACCCTCGTAACACGTAATCCGTAAAACGTAAGCAAGAAAAATCTCAAGTCGGTAATAGGTTCCAGTTACGTGTTGCGTCTAGAACTCATAGCTGATCTCCCAGCCGATGTTATCCCATTTTCCGTACTGCCCATATAGGTCCGTACGAGTGCCGCTACTGTAGGCGGTATAAATCAGTCTGCCGGTAATGAACTGGGAGAAATTGTAACTGGCAACGACCTTCGTCTTCATGCCTTGCCATTCGCGAACCGGCCCACTGAGGTATGGGCTCACTGTGAGTTCTAACCGCAGCCGGTCTCGCGTGAAACGAAACGGACGACCGACGAAAAACACCGGAATCACATTCCATTGATCGCCAACTCCGCCGCCAAAGCCATTCCCTAACGTTTTCCGCCAATCGAATGTATAAAATAGCGACGGCTGCACAATCACTGACGTATTCCCGGGGAATGCAAACTCCACCGCAATTGCCGCGCGCAAAGTATCCCGCGTGATCAAACCGGAGTTCACCTCTCCGGCGGCAGCAGCGGCCACACGTGCGCTATCGGAAAACCTCACACCCTTGGTCCAGAGGCCCTCGACCCGTAACACGATCGGTAACTCTCCCACGATCGGCACGTGCGAAAGAGAAGAGGCATAGTCGGCGGTAATACCAAAATGATGTAACCGCGTGTGACGACTCTGCCGGAGCAGCGATCCACTCGAACTCCGCCCAATGATAAAACTCGTCGGATCGTCATTCCAGGCGTAGAAATAAATTAATCCCCACGTCAACGGCTCCATCGACACATCAAGTCGCACTCCGTACTCATGATCGCCCCAATCCCAGGAACTCGGACGCTTCCGTTTACGCTTCGAGGGCGGCAGTTCAAGTGCCGCTTTGCGAACCGTATCGCGCGGCGGAATGCTTGGCGAGAACCACGGCGAACCCGGTACTGGCTGGCGATTCTGCTCAAAGTTGGGAATGTAGAGGAAGTTGAGCGAATTCGAGCCGAAGAAATACGTCACATTCGCCATCCACGTAGGAATGCGGCGGTATTCGTAGTCGCTCGCTTCAAGCTGGACAGATTCGCGACGGTCCATCGGATTGATGATATCAATAAATTGCCCGTCCATTTTCCCCCATGCAATCTGTTGCTTGCCAATGACCACATCCAAGCTGTGAGTACGATAACTCAGATATAGTTCACGAGCGATCCGCTCAAAATTGTGGTAGTGACGAAAGGTTTCGCTCACCCGCGGAGCAAAGAGACCGGCGGAGTCTTGCCAATTGTACACTCCATCATAGAGAAAATGGTTGACACTCGTCAGCTCAAGGTTGGGCGAGAACTGGTAGTGCATCTCCAGTTCAAACAGATGCTGCAGCTGCAGAAAGCGAAAGTCTTTGTCGCGAAAGCCGACGTGCTTATTGCTCGTCAGCAATACATCGGTCCACTGGCGGTAGAACCCCTTGAAAGTCAGCGCGGGGATATTCTTCTCAACTGGCTGACGTACGTAGCGTCCAGCAGGATCAAAGGTCGCCAGAAAACGATCAAACCGTGACCACGAATCGCCGAACCAACTTGCCTGTCCAGCTTGTGGCCACAACAAGATCAGGCCACATACGAAGATTGCCCATCTTCTCAACCATTGATTCCTTTGTATCCCTCTATTCCCCATCACCATGCCATTGTTCCTTCTTCCTCATTACGTAAGCGCTCAGCTATTAGCTCTCAGCAGTCAGCCAAACGCTGAAAGCTGATCGCTGACCGCTCCCCTCACTACTCCCGTGGTTTGCGCTCCCTCACCAGCACTCCAGCAGTCGTGAGTTCTGCGACGCGAGCGTCGTTATAGCCTAAGTACTGCTTCAGCACGGTCTGGTTATGTTCGCCAAGGTCAGGGGCTGTCACTTTGTCTGGTGGTGGAACAGTCGAAAAGCGGAATGGAAACCCTGGTAACATAAAGTTCCCGAATAGCGGGTCCGACATCGGGCGTACTGTCCCACGTTCGACGAGGTGTGGATGTTCGAGAACTTCCGGCACTGTCAGGACTGGTGCGACTGGCACTCGTTCTCGTTCCAGTGCAGAGAGTGCGGCCTCACGATCCGGGAGTGACAACAACCATTGCTCAACTTCCTTAATCAGGACTTCTTTGTGCTTGAGACGATTGCGCACGCTGTTGAAGCGGGGATCGTTAGCCATCTCAGGCCGGCCCATCGCTTTTGTCAGTCCACGCCACTGGTGGTCTAAGGCAGCAATGATCAATACGAAGGACCCCTTGGGGCCACGGAAAACTCCGAGCGGCACCATCCCAGTGTGATGCGAACCACCACGCGTCGGCACCGCCTTCCCACCGCTCGCACTGTAGGTTTGCAGGCTGAAATCGTGTGTATGGATGTAGGTATCAAGCAGTGAGACATCAATGTACTGCCCTTCGCCAGTGCGCTCTCGGTGTAACAGCGCACACGCGACTGCCGCCAAGGCATGCACGCCTGTGCTCACATCGCCAATCGCTGCCATTGGAATCACTGGCGGTTCTCCTGGTTCGCCCATCACCTCGGTGATGCCAGCATAGGCTTGGGCGATGTAATCAAACCCTGGTAAGTGCGCAAGTGGCCCGGTCTGGCCCAATGCCGAGATGGAACACATGATGAGACGCGGGTTGAGCGGCTGAAAGTCCTTATACGCAAATCCCATCCGCGCCATGACGCCGGGACTGTAATTTTCGATGACGACATCCATATGTGGGACTAGCTCTCGCACAATGCTTCGTCCTGCTTCGCTCTTCAGATTCACACACAGGCTTTGTTTCCCTAAGTTATGCTGCAAAAAGTAAGCGCTGCGCCCCTTGCGAATGACAGGATTAAGCCGTGCTGGATCACCTTTCGGTGCTTGCTCAACTTTGATGACCTCTGCACCCATCTCCGCCATCAGTTTGGTGGTCGTCGGACCAGCAACAATCTGCGTAAAGTCGAGGACTTTATATCCAGCCAACAATCCCGAATTGTTTCCTGTCGTCATAGATGCCCCCTTTTACGGTGCCTACCGCATTACTCACAGGTGAACGGAGAGTCTCCCTCTGATACTCTCCAGTCTGATGGAAATGAGCGAAATTTTACCGACATGCGTATGCACTCGCAAGGCAGGTATGTAACACCAGTTGCGCCACAGCGTGCGCCCTGCTACCTCCTCACGTGAGATAGTTAGGGGAGGCGCTCATGACACTGCCAACAACAGTCAAAATTGTCGATCTCACTGCTCGTGACGGACTTGAGGGCATTAAACGCCTGATTCCAGTTGACTTTCGTGTTGAGTTAATCAACTGCCTGACCGATGCGGGATTTCCCGCTATTGAGGTTGGCGAGTTTGTCAGCCCGAAAGTCATTCCGGCGATGCAATTCACTGACCAAGTGAATGTGCGGATCAGGCAAAAGCCGGGCGTCGAATATAGCGCACTCGTCCCCAATATGCGTGGCTTTGGTGACGCGCTCGCTGCTGGTGTGAAATACATCACCGTTTTCGCCAGTGCCACTGAAGCCTTCAGCCATGCCAACATCAACTGTTCGATCGAGCAGAGTTTCGAACGCTTTGCGCCTGTCGTTGCCGGGGCGAAGAAGCACGGGATGCATGTACGCGGTGCGTTATCGTGTGTCTTCGGCTGTCCTTTTGAGGGCGAGGTCGATCCGCAAAAAGTCGCGCCCCTGGCGGCACGCTTGTATCGCATGGGCTGCTATGAAATCGCCCTTGGCGATAGCATCGGCGTTGGCACGCCGAAATCGATCAACGCACTGATTCAAGCCTGTATCGACGTTGGCGTTCCAGCCTCAGTGCTCACGGCTCACTTTCACAATACCTGTGGTATGGCGTTGGCCAATTGCTATGCCGCGATGGAGATGGGCGTAACGGTTCTCGAAAGTGCCTGCGGTGGCTTAGGGGGCTGCCCCAATGCGCCTGGTGCGTCAGGCAATCTTGCCTCTGAAGAATTATTGTACATGCTGAAAGGCCTCGGCGTTGAAACCGGTGTGAATCTTGAGAAAGCCGTTGCGATCGGACAATGGGTGACAAAGAGCCTGAACCATCGACTCGACTCGAAAGTGAATGAGTCGATGATGAATCCGAACATGACGTACTTCGGCAAGGTTGGGTATCGCGTTGAGCCTATCACAGAAAGTGTTGCGGCGGTCTAATAAGGTTGTCCAAAAAGCGAGAAAAGAGTGTCATTGCGAGGAGCCGCAGGCGACGAAGCAATCTCGCCGGAGTCGGAAAATATGACAGAGGTTGTTTCGCTACGCTGCTCAGAAACACAGTCTTCGACTACTGCCGGATGTTCGTGGCACCCCCGTCATTCCGGGCAAGGCCGTAGGCCGCGACCCGGAATCCAGGAGAAAACTGGATTCCCGCTGAAGCCTGTCCTGGGTTTGTCGAAGAGGGCGGGAATAACACCACCCCCGTCAGTCTCGTATAATCAACGTAACGAATAGTTAACTCAGAAGGAAATCCAGTGAAGTTTGGCATCTTACAGTTTTTTAGTTGGCCTGAGCGACGCATTGCGTTACCGACGGTGTACCAGCGTGCGTTGCAGCGCATCGAGATCATGGATCAGAGCGGCTATGACGCGGTGTGGCTAACAGAGCATCATTTTAGCGACTATAGTGTGTGCCCGTCGATTCCCGTTCTCGGTACGTACGCGGCTGCCCGTACGAAACGACTGCATATTGGTGCGGGGATTACGTTGGCCGCGTTTTATCACCCCTTGCGCTTAGCCGAAGAACTGGCCCTACTTGATATTCTTTCGGGTGGACGTGTGAAATGGGGCGCAGGGCGTGGATTCGACGTGCGTGAGTTCAAAGCTTTCCAAGTGCCACAGGAGGAAAGCTATGAACGTTTTCATGAGGTGGTTGATATCGTCCTGCAAGCCTGGACCAATGAACACTTAACCTATAACGGCAGATATTTCTCGTTCGACAACGTTGAGGTGCTTCCGAAACCATTGCAGCAGCCGCATCCACCAGTGTGGATGGCTGCTGGTTCACCACGAGCATTGGAATGGGCGGCCTCAGCAGGCCACTCGGTACTTATGGGGCCGCACGTGACACATGCTGAACTCGGCAGAGAACTCGCGTTCTACGGCCAGCGGCTCGCTGCGCATGGTCACCCACTCGCTGGTCGTGACATTCCTATGGCTCGGCTTTTGGCCATCGCCAAGACAGACACCGAAGCAAACGAAGTTGCACGGCTCGGTGCCCAATGGCTGCTCAAGACCTACGTTGATGCAAAAATGTTTGGCACCGACGTTGATCCCGTGCGGCGATATATAGATTCAGTCATCCTCCACGGTACGCCTGAACGAGTACTAGATCAGGTCCGCCAGCTGCACGAGGAGATTCCGCTCGACTACCTCATCGGTGCTCCCTTGAGTCACGACACATTTGTCGCGTTTACTGAAAAGGTCTTACCACAGTTACTTTAACAAACAGGAGAAGAACACATGCGCGCCGCAGTTATGTTGAATCACAAATTAAGTGTTGAAACCCTCCCCATTCCAAAGCCTGGTCCAGGTGAGGTGTTGGTAAAAACGTTGGCATGCGGGATTTGCGGCTCGGACCTCCACGCCTTGAAACATACGGAGAAGCTGGTTGAGGTGTCGCAACGTTCCGGCGGCGTGTTCTCGATGGACCTTACCCGCGGCATTGTCATGGGCCATGAGTTCTGCGTGGAAGTCGTCGACTACGGACTATCCACAAAGAAACCATTGAAAGTCGGCACACGTGCCTGCTCGATGCCAGTCATCATTCGTTCTACCGGCGTAGAGACAGTTGGCTATTCCAATGACAACCCTGGTGGCTACGGCGAGTACATGCGCCTCACTGAAAGTTTGCTACTGGAAGTTCCCAACGGTTTGTCGACTGAGCATGCAGCGTTGACCGAGCCAATGGCTGTCGGTCTGCATGCTGTCGAAATGGCACGTTTAGGAAAAGATGATGTGCCGCTGGTCATTGGCTGTGGTCCGGTGGGATTGTCAGTGATTGCCTCGTTACGCCTGAAAGGAGTACACCCTATCGTGGCGGCAGATTTTTCACCGCGACGACGTGAGCTCGCTGTGGCAATGGGTGCAGATGTGGTCGTCAGTCCGGCAGAGAAATCTCCCTACGAAAACTGGCGTCAGGTTGCCGCGTGGAATGATCCTAAGACAGCGCCGCCGCTTCCGCCGTGGGCAATAGGACCAGCACTGCGTCCAGCCGTGATCTTCGAGTGTGTTGGCGTGCCCGGAGTGATCGATCAAATCATGACTGCGGCACCAAATGGAACTCGTATCGTGGTCGTTGGCGTATGTATGGAAAAGGATCACATCGAGCCGATGTTTGGCATCAACAAAGAACTGAACTTACAGTTTGTGTTGGGTTACACCTGTGAAGAATTTGCTGCCACGTTACGGAACATCGCAGGCGGCAAGATTCCGGTAGATCCGTTAATCACCGGCAAAGTTGGCGTCGAAGGTGTTGCGCAAGCATTCACTGATCTTGGTTCACCAGAACGACACGCCAAAATTATCGTCGAGCCGTGGAGGAGTTAGCAGACTTGTTGTCAGTTTCGTCTTTAGTAGAGACGCGAGCTCTCGCGTCTCTACAAGACCGTAAGACTGTGCCCTGTAACCTTACTCCTGTCCCCGGGGTTTTTACCCCACTTCAGGCATAACATCCGCAGCGATCTGTTCCATCGTCTCCAACATTGTTCCAACTGGCTGTTGGGTTGGGATGTTCATTTCACACAACACGTGAGTAACACCTAACTTGTTATACTCTCCCAGTGTGTCGATCACTTTGTTCAACTGCGCTTTATCGGTGAGATGAGGAAACGCATTCCAGCGCAACGAGAGTTCTATTTCGGCGGGATCACGACCAGCGCGTTCTGCTTCTTCACGAAGATGATCTAATTCGGCAGCCATGGCCGTGGGCGATAAGCGCGTCGTCGGATGCCAACCAGTGCCATACTTCACCACCCGCCGTAAGGTAGCACGCACCGAGCCACCAATCCAAATCGGTGGATGGGGTTTCTGTAACGGCTTCGGCTGAAATACATTCGGCGGAATATGGAAGTACTTTCCTGAGAAACTCGGTTCGTCGGCTGTCCACAGCATCTTCACAACATGCAAATACTCGTCAGTCATGCGGCCACGTCTCTGTACTGGCTGTCCGACCGCAGTGAATTCATCAGCATTCCAGCCGACTCCGACCCCGAAGATGAACCGCCCACCCGAAAGCTGGTCGAGCGTGGCGCCGATTTTCGCCATAATGACCGGACTGCGGTACAACGCAACCAGCACGCTTGTGCCTAACTGCACTTTCTGTGTCGACGCCGCCACAAAGGTTAGCACGGTCAGCGGGTCGTAGACCGTTTGCATCTCTTTTGGTAGTCGCCCGTCCGGTGTCCCTGGATATTTTGCCGTTGGCTTTGACGGCCACAGCAACCGGTCCAACACCCAGACCGAGTCAAACCCGAGAGCCTCTGCGCGTTGCGCTACTTCGACGATGGCATCCCTGCCGGCTTCAGTTCCAATATGTGGCAGTGCAAAACCAAATTGCATAGCCTGTTTTCGACTCCTTCCTCCTCAGCCTCATAGTGGATGGCTGGTAATGTTCGCCCTTCTGGCTGGCAGCTATACAAAAGAGTTCCTCTGGATGCAATCTTAACCGTACGGTTTTGCCTTTCCCCTATCATAGCAGTCTCTCGTTCGTAGATTGCCCTTTTCTTCCTTTCATCGCAAAACAGGTTGCCCTTTCACACACTGCTCTTGCACCGTATAAGAGCAAGGAGGACAATCCTGTTCAGGAAAAGGAACTCGATATGAGTACAGCATTGCTTAGGCAACAGACACAATCCGTACGCGAGCGATCGCCCAAGCGCGTCTTGGGTCGCCCGATTCCGTGCGAGGGAGAAAATGGGCTTTTTACGCAATCGTGGTTTCCGCTTTGCTTATCAAGCGACGTCACCCCGAATCACGTACGTGGCGAGGACTTCCTTGATGGCCGTGTAGTCATCTTTCGTACTGCCAGCGGTCGCGCTCAGGTGCTCAGCGCGTACTGTCCGCATCTCGGGGCGGATCTATCAGTAGGTGACGTCTACGAAGACACCGTTCGTTGCGCGTTTCATCATTGGCAATATGATACTGATGGTATCTGCGCAAAAACCGGCGTCGGTGATCCCCCGCCGCCAGGAGCCTGCTTATTCAAATTCCCGACGATGGAAAAGCACGGCCTCATCTGGGCGTTTAATGGCGAACAGCCATTGTTCGATATTCCGGATTTTCCTTATCCTGAAGCTGAACTTGTCATGAAGGTTGAAGCCTTTTCTCTAGAGCTACAGGTTGATCCTTGGGTGATTTGCTGCAACACCCCCGATATTCAGCACATCAAGGCACTCCACAGTATCACCTTCGATCAGGCCGATCCTGATGAAGAAATCGAATGGACCGATCACTCGATGCTCTATGATTTCAAAGGACGGCACGCCAATGGTGAGCCAATCGAATATCGCGTTGGCATCTTTGGCACCAGCATTTTTTATCAGAGTAGCGTCTTTAACGGGCGCTGGTTTGGCTTTCTGGCTCCTTTTGGTCTGCCGCGACCGGGATGTAGCAAAACATATATGATTATCGTTGCCCGCAAAGCTGACGGAGATGACGGTGCCAATGAGGCTTTCCTTAACTTTGCCATGGACCTCGAGAAAAAGGTCGTCAGCGAAGATGTTCCGATCATGCAGACGATTCACTTTCGCCCAGGAACCTTGACAAGAAGTGACAAAGCACTGGGTAAGTTTCTGCAGTATTTGCGTAACTACCCACGCGCGCATCCGTCAGCGGAGTTTATCTCGTAGCTGGAGTTCTGCCCCTCTGCTTGCTAAAAAGGGGACATATTCATCAGAGGAGCTTGAGCATGACAGTGGCACAAAAGAGTTTCGTCGTTGATGCGGACGGCCACGTTCTTGAACCTGCCGATACGTGGAGCAAGTACATCGATCCACAATATCGGGATCGCGCAGTAAAAATCGTCATCGACGAAAAAGGTTATGAGAATCTGCTGTTCGATAACAAACCACTTGAGCTTGTGCGCGGACACCTTGGCGTTCTGGGCGGCATTGGCATGGACCCAGTGCCACTGCATCAGAATGGGCAAATGACGTACATGGATGGTTGTCCACCCGGAAGCTACGACCCCAAAGCGCGACTCAAGGTCATGGATGAGGAAGGCATTGATATTGCCCTGCTCTATCCCACTATCGGCATTTGTTGGGAAGGAACAGTCACTGATCCCAAACTCGCTACCGCATATACCCGCGCATATAACCGCTGGTTAGCTGACTTCTGTCGCGAAGATCCTAAACGCTTAGTACCGATTGCCCACATTTCCCTGCTTGACCCTGAGGGCGCGGTAGAAGAGGTCATTCGTGCGCGCAAGGATGGCTGTGCCGGGGTGTATCTGTCACCAGATATGCAATCACGCGGGGGACGGCATTTTGACGACCCCGCCTACGTGCGCTTTTGGGAGACGGCACAGGATCTCGATATGCCGATTGGTTTCCATGTCATTGTCCGAGATAATCCTTCGTTCCAAGGTTGGCTGCGCCGCGACCGCCGCGATCGGCTTTTTGGCTTTGCCTTCTTGGCAATCGACGTAATGGCCGCTTTCACGCAGATGCTCTCCTGGGGCATGTTTGAGAGGTATCCACGCTTGAAATGTACCGTGCTCGAATCTGGTGCCAACTGGATCTCCGCCTGGCTCGATCGCCTTGACCACAAGTACAACGTCATGGCTGCATACACACCATTGAAGATGAAACCGAGTGAGTATTTTTATCGTCAGTGTCTGGTCTCCGCTGATCCTGATGAGACCCTCACCGCACCGGTTGTTGAACACATCGGGGCCGAGTACTTCGTCTGGGCATCGGATTATCCACATGTCGATGCCTCGTTTGGTGTGGTCCATGAAATGCAAGAACGCTTAGCGCCATTAGCTGACGCCGATCGTCGCAAAGTATTGGGAGATAACGCTGTCCGGTTCTACAATCTCTCAGTGTGAGACATCGTTCACCAATCCTACGGTAAAAGGAGGTTATGGCTATGTCAGTAGTTGCAAATAACACCGTCCCTAGGTTTCAGATTCCTGGGATTGAGCATCAAACCGTGGCTGGTCCAGAACATGGCATGAAAACCTTGGAGATGTGGGTACAAACGATTGCTCCAGGAGGAGGCACACCAGTGCACCGGCACGCCTGTGAAGAAGCTATTCTTGTCCTCACAGGTTCAGGACAATGCACGATTGACGGCATCACGACAGCCTTTGGTCCGAATTCGACGTTGCGCATTCCGTCTGATGCCATTCATCAGATCCTCAACACTGGCATTGAGGAAATGCACATCGTCGCTGCACTGGGGCAAGCGCCCGTACGGGTCTGTACTGCTGAGAATCAACACATGCCGCTGCCGTGGCAGGAGTAACAATGGGTAATAAGGATAAAGGATAAAGAAACAAGGATAAGGGGGAGAGGAAACATACTCCTTCCCTGTTGGAACCCTTTATCCATTATCCCTTACCCACTGTCTTGCCTTATCAGCCGAAGTCAAACTGGTCTCGGTCTTTCTCGTTAATAATCGCAAGCCGAGGAGATAACTTGTTCCGCCGATCGTGCCGCCGCACACATCAGCCAATGCATCATGCCAGTCGGAGAATCGACTAGGTACGTACAATTGGTGCCACTCGTCGGTCAGGCCATACAAACCGGTAAAGAGCATTGTCGACAGTAGCAACAGATAGAACGTCCAGTGCGGCCAGCTTGCCTTTGCTGCCCGTGCCCAGAGAAATCCGAGCATGCCATACTCAAGAAAGTGCGCGACCTTGTCACTCGACGGAAATTGAGGCGGCGTAAGATCTTGCTGGGCTGAGATCACGAATATAAGCACGCAATACCCAATCACTGGCCCCCATAACCACAAAAAGTGACCGCCGCCATTTTCTCCAGCTCGTCGATTTACTTGCATGAACGTACCATTCCTTTCTTCTTCGTCTTGTTATGTTATCGGCATGACTCGCGTATTGACAAAATACGAGAAGGAGAATTCTGTTCGCTCGCCTGCATGTTTCCCTGGAATCGGGAACAAGCGTGCTGAGAGTGGCTTATTGAGCTTTGCTCCCAAGCTGGCGACGTCAAGCAGGATTGCTGTCAGTTGCGCTTCACCAACATCGCCAGGCAAAGGAATCGTATCAAGGCCAGTGCCACACACAGCGGAATAGGCCAACAAGCTCGTCAGGCGGAGGATGCCCTGGTTGTTCCGCTCCGCTAAACCGGCATCTTCTAAGACGGGCAACATCAGTCCGCAGTAACCACAAGTGAGGAGTGCGGTTTCATGCAGTGCTGCGGTCACCGCAGCCGCTGCCGCCAATGTTCCTGGGTCGCCGAACTGCCCCAACCCAAGCCGTTCGATCGCATAGGCAATACTCGCTTCTGGTTCGGGCCCAGGCGCAGGCGAGAGATCGATTCCCAGATAGCGAAATTGTGGAGAGGAAAACCGCATCGCAATCTCTTGCACTGGTTGCAGCCGGGTCTCAATTTCTTGACAAAGACGGCTGCGTAGTTCGTTGAAATCTATCCCTGGACTACAAGCCGCAGCGATGACGTCCGCGGCCTCCAACGCGATTGCAAATGTCGGCGTCCCGCGGTGAAACGCAGCGGGAAAGAACGGGATGTGCGGTGGACAATTCACCAGTCCAGCAAAGCGCAGATTGCCAAACCCGTTGTCAGTTACTTGCGCAATGCGACCGATAACCTGTGCAATCGCTTGCGCTGACCGTACAGAAGGCGGACGCGTACTCTCTGCAAGAACCGCGCTGGTAAACACACTATCAGTTTCAGCAATCAGCCGCGGAACGGCAGACAGAAAAGACGCTTCACGCGGATCATGCGGGTCCACTGGCCCTAGTGAACAATAGTCGATTCCATAGTCTCGACAACACTGTTGCAGCATCAAAGCAAAGCGGAGCAGCTCGTCCTCAGAACAGTCGCTTAGGTATTGGAGGAATGGTTGGGTCGCAAACCGTATGGTCTGTACCGTTATCCCTTCTTCCTCGTATGCTCGCGAAAGTTGTATCGCTAGGCTCGCCCCCGCTGCAATCACCCGAGTATCGAGCGTTGCTTGCTGTTCTCCGCCAATTGTGATGGCACGGATTTTCATATTTCCTCCAAAGTTCGCATTACCGTACGATCCTCAGCAGGGGTTGAAAATAACTATATTTGAATATAGTCAATAAAGGTCTGGAATGGCAGAATATGAGGAGGCGGCATGGCAAAAAAAGAACCCCCGGTCTCTCCCTCTCCGGCTTCTCCTTCATCACCGTCCTCAGCTGACGGAGCAGACGTGCAAATTCGCCTGACCCGCCGCACCAACTGGCATCCTTCGCCACGTTTGCCGGATTATCTTTTAGAAGATGACCTCAATAAGCTCATGGACCCTCGCGAATGGAAAGTATTTCGCGCCCTGTGGCGCCACTCGATCGGGTTGCGCAACACGCCGTTGATCACCGCGGGCTACGCCGAAGTCTCAGAAATGACCGGACTCTCGCGGGCCTCAGTGATTCGTGCTCTCAAAGGGTTGATGAAAAAACGTTTCGTTATTCGCCTGATCGGACCAGAAGCGAAAGGGGAAAACCGCGTCGAGCAATCCCGTATTCCTAGTAAACCACGCGACGGGCACCGCTATTTAGTCTGCAGTTATCGCGAGGCACTGGAAGGACGGCTGCGAGATGGTACCCCGCTCAAAGATATTCCAGAGGGTGGGCTCTATCCGGAAGAGGTACAAGTCTTTCGCCGTGAGGAGCAACAAGACTCGCTGTTCTCGCAGTGACGCTCTTGCAAGCTTAGTCAAGGTCATGCATGTTCAATGCTAGCAGCACACTACGTAAGAAGGTAGATTTTTCATGGGGTGGACGTTTCTCTCACGATGCAGAGGTCAGGGGGTAGTTCTCACGCCTGTGGTAGTCGGCGTAGTCTTGAGTTCTCTTGCGCTCCCTGTTCGGACATTTGCCCAGTTTGTTAATCAAGGCGAACGCTTGGGTAGCCAACTATCAGGCGACCGGGTACGGGACCGGATGAACCGCCAACAGAAAGGCGGGAATATCAAGGAATGGGTACGGCGGTTAGGAAATGATCGGCCCGAGACCCGCTTGGAAGCAGTCAAGTCCTTGGGTACGTCAAAGGATCCCAAAGCTATCGAGCATCTAATGTCGGCGACGGCGGATTCCGACATTCGAGTCAAGAATAAAGCTATTGAATATCTGGGGAATCTCCGTGCTACCGATGCCACTCCGGTCCTTGTACAACAGCTCTTCTTACGCGAAGTGAGTCAAGGCATTAAGCATAAAATCCTTGTCGCCTTAGGCAAGATCGGCGACCCGCGCGGTGCCGCGCCGATTATGGAGTTCTTGAAACGGCGGCTTGATCAGAACGTCAAAGCCGTTGCGATTCGCGCTCTCAGCGACGTTGGCAATGACAGCGCCTTGCCGTTCCTCGATGATCTGTCTCACACGGAAACATCGCAGCCTTTACGCCGACTGGCAGCGGACGCTGCCGTTTCCATTCGTCACCGTTTGTCACCTGAATTTGCTCCGGTCGTTCCGACGTTTCCCAAAATGGTCGAATTGCGAGAAAAGCAGGAACGTGGCGAGCAGCCGGAACAACAATAAGTTACCTCTAACAGCGAAGGATGATTTCATGACGTACTCTCGTTTTCTGGTCTCGCGTAGAATAATGACGATTGCCCTTTGTGCAGGTGCGCTCGTCGCCGGCACGTCGTCTCTGTGGGCTCTCGATATTTTCGGCACTGGTAAAGGCGAAGAAGCCCCAGCACCGCCAGTAGCTACTGGACGAGCAGGTGGCTTACCCTCGTTAGCTGAGGTAGCAAAACGCGTTTCGCCTGCTGTGGTCAACATTTCAACCACACAAAAATCAGAACGAAGTAGTAGCAGTCGCAGTGAACGACGGCGTCATATACCCCCGGGTCCGTTCGGTCCTGGCCCCAACCCTAGCCCTGGCCCTAATCCGTTTGGCGGTGAAGATTTCGAGGAATTCTTCCGCCGTTTCTTCGGAGATCGGCCACCTGGTCCGCAGCGCAGCTTAGGATCGGGGTTCCTGATTAGTGATGACGGGTACATTATTACTAATAATCACGTTGTTGGTGAGAGCGGAGCAAAAGTGACGGTCCGCCTTTCTGACAAAGAAGAATACGAAGCGAAAGTCATTGGCAGTGATGAAAAGACCGACCTGGCGCTGATCAAAATTAATGTCAAACGCACTCTCCCTATGTTGCCCATGGGCAAATCTACAGATCTACAAGTCGGAGACTGGGTCATCGCGATCGGCAATCCATTTGGGCTCGAACAAACAGTGACAGCTGGCATCGTCAGTGCTAAAGGTCGCGTGATTAACGCTGGTCCGTACGATGATTTTATTCAGACCGACGCCTCGATCAATCCAGGAAACTCTGGTGGACCACTGATTAATTTGAAGGGCGAAGTCATTGGCATTAACACAGCCATCTTTAGCCAAGGTGGCGGGAACATCGGGATTGGCTTTGCTATCCCTATCGACCAAGCGAAATCGATCATAACGCAACTAAAAGATAAAGGAAAAGTGACACGTGGCTGGCTTGGTGTTGCTATTCAGTCTGTCACTCCCGAACTAGCGAAGTCTTTTGGCTTAAAAGAGCCGATTGGTGCGTTGGTCGCTGAGGTCACCTCAGGTGGCCCAGCTGAGAAAGCAGGATTACAGCGCGGCGATGTTATTACCACTTTTAATGGCGCTACGGTCAAAGATTCGCACGAGCTTCCGTCCCTTGTCGCTCGCACGCCTGTGGGCGAAAAAGCAGAAGTCGTGATTCTGCGCAACGGCAAAGAACAAAATTATTCGATTAAACTTGGTGAGCTCCCTGATCAGCAGGCAAAAGCCGAACAACGGGGCGAGGATAGCGAAAACGCTTGGGGGATGAGTGTTGCCAATCTGTCATCTGAAGCTGCCCGTCGCTTCCAGATTGAAAAGGCGCAAAAGGGAGTTGTGGTCACTGAGGTTGATCCCGACAGTCCTGCTGCGGCAAGCAATATCCAACCGGGCGACATTATTGAAGAAGTTAACCGCCAACCCGTGCGTTCGGTAGAAGAATTTGAAAAAGCGACAGCCGCAGCGAAAGAAAAAGAAACGCTACTCCTGCTTGTTCGCCGTGGAAACGCCAGCACGTTCTTCGCACTACGGAAACAGGGGTAAGTGGCAAGCGGTCAGCTGTCGTCAGCAGTCAGCTACTGAGAAAGTCTTGAGGTCTGTCTCTTTTGGCTGACTGCCGAAAGCTGAGTGCTGAATGCTTACGTGAAAATCTCCTTAAGTTCTCTACGGGGCATACAATTTGTATGCCCCTTTTTTTGCCTCTCAAACCGTTGAAGTGAATAAATCCAGAAGCTCTGCTGTCTATATACACAACCGACCGGGGTTCTGAGGGCAACCCCAAAAACTTTGTTGTGGGGAGGAAGCGGATGAACAACGTCACTATGGCAGTACCCCAATCTCCTGCTGTGAACGGTAATATCAGCGAAAGGCAGGCAAGCCTCCAGCCTGACATTCTTCTGGCATGCCAAGTTCGACCACGGAACAATCTCTTGCACCGCAGCGAATGGCTACTCATGTGGGCACTCTTGACCGATGCGCTGCATGTATTGACCGCCTATCACCCTGGCAGAAAACGACGCAATGCCAAAGAAAAACGTCAATGGGAGGCAGATTGCGCTTGGGTTCGCGATGCCAGTGAAGCTCCGTTTTCCTTTGTTTATGTCTGTGACCATCTTGGGCTCGACCGCGAAGCCCTGCGGCTGCACGCTGAACGGCTTATCGCTGGGGAAGAGGCATCTCCTCAGATCCAATTACATTTGGAATAACCAATCTCTTCAGGGCGGTTCATGCAACCGCCCTCACATTCTCCTCACACTTTCGCCACGGGCTACGCTACACCTCAGCCTTAAACGAATCAGCAACGCCATTCGCATACGACACGCGCTTCGAGGTCACACGTAGCATCCACAACACGTCGTAGGTAAAGAACGGCTCTTCAAAAGGGTCCTTTTCAAGAACGGCGTCTTTGCACGTTCCCATTCCGCACTTCCTTTTGGCACTTCTGATGCGGCTCTGGTAGACAAGGGTCAAGGGGGCTGGCCTGGAAAGTATGGAGTTCAGTGTGCGGAGTGCAGAGGGCTGATGACTGAAAGTTGATAGCCGAATGCTGAGAAAGCAACTTGACGCCTGCCCATATCTCATAGTAATTCCGAAGTATCTGTGTTGGGAGGTGGGGACTGATGATCTTGGAAGTATTGCGGGCGCTAACGCAGGACATCTATGACAAGCTAGGAAGTGGATTTGACGAGGTAGTATATCAGAAAGCCTTTGAAGTGGGGCTGCGACTGCGGCGGGTTCCGTATGAAGCCCAGCGTATCGTTCCGGTTTTCTATGAAGGGTTTTACATCGGTGAGGGAAAACCGGATCTCATTGTTGGTGAGATTGCTGACCGCATCGTGGTCGAGCTCAAAGCGGTCGAAAGTGTCGGGCACAAAGAACGCGCGCAGATCGAAAACTATCTGCGTGTTCTTAATATCGATGTGGGTTTACTCATCAACTTTCCTCAGCCCACCAAATCCAAGGCAGCAAAAGATGATGTCGAGTTTATTGAGGTCATGAAAGAAAGTAGTCAGAATTCAGTTGTCAGGAGTCAGGAGTCAGTAGAAAAAGGCCAGGTTGTAGGTTGTAGACTATAGGGAAGAAGATGGGTGCTCTTCAATCCCCCTTTCCTTCCTGAGGACTGACAACTGATCACTGATAACTAAGAATGTAAGGAGGGAACCATGGCTGATCTCGAAGCACGCGTACAGACATTAGAAGCAAAGGTCCAAGAACTGCAAGATCACAACGAGATACAAGATCTACGCTTTCGTTATCACATTGCGGTCAATGAGAAGAAACCTGAGATGATTCCAGACCTGTTCGCCGAAAACGGGGGAATCGATTTTGCGCATCTCGGCAAAGCCCAAGGGAAAAGTGAAGTCGCAGCGTTTTATCGTCAGGCGTTGTCAGATCTCGTCCCCTTCGTGAAACAGTTCATTCACAATCACGTCATCACAATTAGTGGGAACACTGGCACCGGCATCAGCTACTTGGAAGCGAAACCGATCTTCAACGGCGAGAGCTTTCTGGTTGCCGCGAAGTTTGATGACGAGTACGTGCGGGAAAACGGCAAATGGAAATTCCGCAAGATGACGTTGGTTCCGTACTTCATGGTGCCGCTCCGTGAAGGTTGGCACGGCCCCAATAAGATTCAGATGGTACGGAAGTAAGAAAGCTGTCAGCAGTCAGCCTTCAGCAAAAAGGGGCACGACATGCCGCGCCCCTACGTTCTATCTCATTTCTCTGTCTCTGTCTTGCTCACTTACTGATAGAACCGCGTGTACATCCGCTGCTGCACGTAGGTGAACTTCGGTGTCAGCGGCGGTAGGTTTTGTACCGTCTCAAAACGGGAATCATAACTCCAGTTACGGGTGGGTGGATTGTACCGGTCGTAGCTATCACCGTTACAACACCAGATCCCGTTGACATGCCGGGGGGTTCCAAGGCTTACGAACGAACCAAGGTAGTTAAGGGTTTTGCCGGTCCAGTCTTCATGCATGCGTGGGTAGTTTTGTAATCCACCACCATACAAGTTCGATCCTCCGCCGGGAGTCGTATTATCCACACCGCTGATGAAAGCAGCGTTGATCTGCAATGAGGTTGTGCCGCTAAAGGAACCACAGGCCAGGCCCCCACCACACGGCCCAGGACCTCCACCTGCCCCTAGTATCACGATATCTGTCGCTTGGACGTCCCTGTAACCTGAAGTCAAAACCGTCGCACTCTTAAGATCATTGCCGATCGTGGTTCCGCCGACGGGTACTGGCGTCTCCCAACTTTGCGAGAGCACGTTAATCGAATCAGACAGTATCGCCGCCGGTGCCCAATCTTTGGAGTTGTAATTCCCTTCAATGTAGACCGCTTGATCGCTCACAAGGGTGAGACCCGTAGGGTCTACGGCAGAAGGATTGAACGTGCCGTTCGTAGTATTGAGATCAGCCGAATCAAAGACTCGTACCCCATAGTTGTTTGCCGTAGCGCTCGAGTTCGGACCTTGTACCGACAGGTGGAAAATCAACCCACCGTCAGTGGTATCGCTCGGAGAAAACAACACCCCGCCATTGGCTTCATTCCAATCGATCAAGGTGCGAATATCTACATTCAACAAGTACATCCATTTGTTTTCACGCTTATTGAAGAAGCCGCCACGGCGATAGTCCATGTCACGGTACCATGAGGTATCCCAAGCGTTGGCAGGGGGGGAATAGTTCGGCCAAAGATAAAGCCGACAATAGTCTGGCATCCACGCAGGCTGAGCCGATACTGGTGGCGTAGGAGGACCGGGAGGACCATTGAATCTCGGACACATCAATCGATTACTATCGCTATTATTGACTGCGCCATTATTGTTGTTATCGATGATGCCATCACCGTTGGTGTCTTCGCCTGCTCGACGATAGATACGTCCGGTTGCATCGGTGATATTCGTGGCATCACCGTTTGCTGCGACAGTGAGAATGTCATCACCATTCCCATCACCAAACGCTGGCGTATAATTGCTCGGCGTATTAGGGAACGCAGTATCAACGGTCGCAGGGCTCTTCGGTACATCGTTGTAAAAGATCGACCCACGACGCTCACACATAAACCGCCAAAGCGCTTGGGTTTTGGCCGTGTCTCGGGCGCCATCTGCTCCTTGCACTTCGATGGGGTAAAGCTTGGGGCTTGTATGGGCGGCAGGCATATTCGCATTGGCGGGACAGAGACCTGCAGCACCAAAATTGATCTGCGCTCGTGGTTGATCGAGCCGCAAAACGATGCGCAAGTCCGCGCGGTCCCAGTAGAGGTTGCCGGCTCCGCGATCAATGATGCCGGGTTGCGGTACAGTAATTGACGTAACCTGGTCGGCTACAGCGCCTTGATAGTTGGCAATAGTCGCAGCTGAAATGTAGCTACTGCCCGGACAAGCCAGGTCTAAGGGCGGGCCATCAAGCAGGTTGTCGTGATTGTTATCAATCAAGGGCGTGATTCGCACCGCCCCACTGCAGGCGCCGGTCTCTTTTCGCTTACGATAGATGCGACCTCCGGCAGACACTTGCACGTTCGTAATTCCTGGCGGTTGATCTTGGATAGTGGTGGTTCCTCCACCGGGAGCAAGATACATATCTCCATTAGTATGCACACGCCCGGCTGCGGTCATATCCACTGCCGGTTGAATCTCTAAGTCATTGGCGAAAAAGGCGAGGAACTGAAAAATAGGGATGTTATGGACATAAAATTCGCCGCCAAGCTCGACCTCTTTTTCGCTTTGCGCATTGAGGGCGGCCGAACGCACCCGATAAATGTAGGGAATCGTATTTAAGCCGGCAAATTTATCTCCGGCCGGAACTTTGGTAAAACAATCCTGGTTGTTAGTTCCTGGCGGACAAGGATCATACTCGATGACCGGGGAGAGTTGATAGTTCACAGTTCGTGTATTGAATGCCGTAGTTTTGACGTTAAAATCAGCACTGGTCGGCAATTGATAGTTAGTAAAGAGATTACCAAACTCTGCCATAGCCTTATTCAGCCCGGCTTCGGCGGCATAGAATGCGGTGCGGTCTTGCTGCGCGGCCCCCCGCAAGATAGTGTCTGACCGCACCATCACAGCATAGGCGCTTGCCAGTGCCGCCATCAGGCCCATTAACATCAGCGCCATCACAAGTATGATGCCGCGCTGATCAGTTCGCAGTTTTAGCAGACTTCTCATAGGTCCTCCTCACAGCAGGTTACGCGGTTTAATGTGAATTGGCTCGGTTAGAGTTGTAGTGACTAATTGTCCTTGGCGGTTTTTCTTGCGCGCGGTAATTTTGGGGGCGATCGTCACCTCGCGTACATTCCGCCACGTTGCATCAGTCGTCGGTTGTGTAAGCACGGTACACACGCCTAAGGTGTCACATGGCAGGCCATAGTATGTCACATTGAACTCGGTCACACCGTCTACCAAGGGCTGCGCTGAGTCCCCGTCAATCTGAACGGTCAACACTGATCGGCCACTCCACGTTTGAATTTGATAAATGCGTTCATCGAGGGGATAGATCCGAGAGAATTGTGGTTTTGTGAACTGGAGTCCTGGACTAATAGTGATCGAGGTCGCGGTTGTGCCGGTAACCGAATAGAGTTCAGAAGCGCCTGCTGCGGCTGAGGAGACGATAAGCACACGCTTTGTTGACCCGAAACCTGCGGTGCTATCGACTGTCAGGGTCGTCGCTCCCACCGCCCCACCTGACGCCGGAGTAATTTGTGCTTTCAGACAGGCACCCGTCGCCGGATCGGCGCGGCCGATGCGAAGCGTCAAGCTGTCAGTAAGCCCACTATTAGTTCCTGCGAGAGTCACGAAGGTTCCTGTCCTAGGGAGGCAGGCGCCAGCTTGGCGGAGTTCCTGGGTAATCACAGACGCTGAGGATCGCAGGCCAAACTGGGCCTCGGTTTGGGCACCGGTATTCTGTCGGGCCGCCACCGCGGTGCGGAAGAAGCCCACCATGATGGTCATCATGTAGCTGGTAAGCAGCAGCACGATTAGTAGCTCGACTAGCGTGTATCCCGTCGTCGTTTTATGACGGTGACACACTCGAGAAAATACTCTTCGCGACATAACTCTTTGTCACTCCCTTATGGCTCCACGTTACTGTGACGGTTAGTGTTGACATCCCTGTAGTCGGAGTATTCGCTTGGACTGTCCAACTTGTCGTGTAGGTGATTCCCTTTGGCGAGGTTTTACTCTTAGTCCCGCTCGGAGCGAGGGACGAAAAATCACTGGTGCGTAAGTCCTCCAACTCGTCTTGGGCAAAAGTGATTGCCTCTGCGGTCTGGGAATTGAGCGAGACTAATTTGGCATGATTCACCAGCAGTGAAGTCACCGCCATCGAGCTGATAGCAAAAATCGCCATCGCTACCAGGATCTCGACCAGCGTAAAACCGTCTTGTCCCTGTCGCATCTTATGATTCCTCCACCTGCCCCGACGGCCAGATTTCGATCGTTTTCGTACTCCCTCCAGTGACCGTCAGAGGAATGTACACGACGGTCGGCGCGACCCCTGCAACTGTCCCATTAAGCATGCCACGCGTGTTGAACTCAATTTTCTGACTGACGGCCGCGGCGCCGATCGATACGCTGGGCGGTATCGTCACGGTTTGGGTGGGATACGTCGCATCCACCGTCCAGAGCCCGTCTCCGTCTGGGTCGGACATCCGCTGAAGGGTGTACGTCTGTGTTCCCGTAATCGTCACCCGAAAATGTGCCCCGCGCCGCATCGCGTTGGCGCGGGCCGTGCGGAGATTGCCTTGAAACTCCTCTGATGCCAACGACAGACTCATGGACTTACGATTCACTCTGGGAGCGGCCAGCATAACCATCACCCCGATCATCGCGACCGCCACGAGCAACTCCATCACAGTGAACCCTGCGCTCCCACTTTTCATGCTGCATCTCCAAAGGACCGTTGCACCTTCCCTGAAGGAAGAATCTCGATCACTGCTGACTTCTCAGTTTGTGAGTCCGTTAATTTCACTGTTATTGGCGTCGCTGGTCTCTCGTGTGACGCTGCGGCTATCAATCCACTAGCATCAAACTCAATGGTCGTATCGGCAGCCGCACCGATGGCTACAGACGGAGGTAAAGAAACGCGCCAGGCGGGAATTTTACCGTCAGGCTCCCAGATGCCATCTCCGTCATGATCCTGGAGTTGTTCAATAGCGTAGGTGTGCTCTTGAAACGTTACGCGGAAGTGCGCGCCACGGCTGGCAGCGCCAGCGCGGGCCAAGCGCAAGTGGTCGACCAATCCTCGTGTCGCCGTTGGTAACAGAATGGCCTGACTGTTCAGCGTAGGAATCAACAGTGCGGCCAGTAAACTGACGATGCCCACCGCGACGGCGATATCTATCGCACCATATGGTTTCTCAGTCTTTGGAAACGTCGGACGGATCGTGACTTGGTTGGAAAAACGTGAAAACAATGGGAGCGAAGAGCTGTTTGTGGGAGGAAGGGAAGAGGAGTGCAATGGTGACATAACCGGTTTCTCCAAGTGTCACCCGTGCAGATCCACAGTCCGTGCAGGAAGCTGTGTTCGCCCGGTAGCCCTGCCACCCTATCCCGCTGTGCAGTGAGACGTAGGTCAGTGGCTTTGCGTCCCGCGCTTTCGCACGGTTTGCCTTTGTCAGGTTTCCGTCGTTACCAAAGTAGAGCAAAAGCTGGGCCAAACAAACTAATAAGGAAGATTAAGGATTTAGCAGCAACAGCACTGTTACATTTATAGCGAAACAATGAGTTATGACAAGTTATTGACGGTGATAGGAATAAAGAAAATAGGTGAAAAGGATTTCTTTGCGTGCTATTTCGCCTTTTATCCCCCTCCTTTTCTCCTTATATCCGTTTATCTATTTATCTCTTAGCCTGTTCTCTTACTGATAAAACCGCGTGAACCTGCGTTGCTGTAGGAGATCCATCATTGGCGTCAAGGGAGGCAGGAGTTTCACATCGTGAAAACTGGCGTCATAGTCCCAGATGCGCACCGGTGGATCATAGACAATGCTTCCGGCCCCTTGAAATACTCCGGTCTCGAACTTCGGTGTTCCTAAGCTCACAAATGATCCAGCATAGGTGGGTGTCTGCTGTACCCAGCCCGGGTTCCAACTTTCAAAAAACCGTGAATAGTTTTCCAAGCCACTACTATACACCCCAGGCTGGGAAAGTGTAGTGTTGGCGAGAAAGGCGGCGTTAATGCCGTAGATTGTTGGAGTGTTAAAGTTGGCGCACGGACCAACCGCACACTGATGACCGGTCCCTTGAACAAAATAACCATACCGCTAACTCCATCACCCGCGCAGGAACACGGTCGTGCGACGTCTTACGGTCGTTGTTATACTGGTATTCTGGACCTCTCGCAGTGTCCACTATCACTGGCACCTCCCACGCCTGCGAAAGAATATTGATAGTGTCTCCCATTACCGCCACCGGAAGTTTGGTCGCCAATGTCATCGTGGGGTAGTAATTGTAATTGCCTTGGACATGAATCGCCTGGTCACTCACAACCGTGAGCCCGGTGGGATCAGCAGGATTAGGCCGTGGAAACGTACTGCCTCTAGTATTGAGGTTCGCCGCATCGAAAATACGCACACCGTAGCGGCGGTTCGCCGGTGGCGGTGTGGTCGTCGAATCAGTTGCCTGCACCGAAAGAAAAAAGACTAAGCCTCCATCGGTGGTAGTCGCCGCAGTCGTTTCCAGGGGAAACAGTAGCGCGCCATTGGCTTCGTTCCAGTCGAGTAGTGCACGAACGTTGACATTCAGCATCATTACCCATTGTTGCTCACGCCAATTATAGAACCCACCACGGCGGTAGTCGTTATCGAGATACCAGGAGGTAGTTAAACTCGCGGGAACAGTATCATTAGGCCACGTTACCCCAAAACGCACGTTACAATAATCCGGGCGCCACGCCGGACGCGGGTTCCCGACCTGGCCAGTAACATTGCCGACCGGACAGACATCATCATTACGATCGCAAACGGGTTGTCCGGCGGTGGACCTGGAGGCGAACATCGATCACCAATAGTGAGGCTACTCCAGGTATTGAGGTACAGGTCGCCGTTAGTGTGAATACGACCACTCACAACCATCGGCGGGGAATTCTGGACATCTAACGTATTCTCATAAACGCCATAAACTGAAAGATGGGAACCGAGTTGATGGCGAACTGCGCGCCAAGCGTGGCTTCCGGATCATTAGCCGCATTCTTGGCCGTTGCGGTGATCGTGTACTCAGACGGAATAGTATATAACCCGGCGAACGGTTGTCCGACGGGAATCAGCGAGAGAGGAGCGGGATTTTTGCCAGCAACTGGTGCCACCAGATATTCCACTATCCGTTGGTGGCTACCGGTGTCAAGGGTAAACGAATTTGTGTATGAGGCGCCTGGTGGCGTCTGGTTATCAAAGAATTGGCGGACTTCGGCCATGGCACTATTGAGACTAGCCTCGGCAGCATAAAAGCCTGCCCGCTCACGAGCTGTGCCGCCCCGTAGTGCTGTGTCTGCACGAAGGGTGAGAGTATACGTAGCCGCGAGGAGGCTGATGATACCCATCAGCGCCAGGATCGTGACTAACGCAATACCTCTCTGCGTGCGCAGCACTACGTACAGTGCGTAGTTACTCGTGACTAAATAGAAACCCATTGAACGGAAAGTGCTTCACCTCTAAGGCTGGTAAGTGGGAAAACTTATTTCAGTCCTCGGAGGTGAAGCGATGGACGAGGAGCATCTTCGCATAACGGCGCGCGAGC